>Ga0315910_10000195_pt1 | contig 67967 bp, 39 predicted proteins | sample EdamamesoilMG_FD_204470 | JGI IMG/M metagenome (GOLD analysis project Ga0315910, IMG submission 204470) | Garden soil microbial communities collected in Santa Monica, California, United States - Edamame soil | ecosystem: Environmental > Terrestrial > Soil > Garden | place: USA: California... | reverse complement strand
TGGCAGCCATGTCGCAGGGACCATCGGTGCCGTGGCCAACAATGCCACCAACGCTCGCTCGGTGGGCGTTTGCTGGACCGTCAAGCTCATGGCGCTGAAGATCTTTGATGCCGGTGGCGGTTTCGCTGGGACGTCTAGGGTGCTTACGTGTATTGACTACGCCATCCTGAATGGCGCGAAGGTGCTGAACAACAGTTGGGGCGGGGGTGGCTATTCGCAGGCACTCTATGACGCCATCAATCGGTGCCGGACGGCGGGAGTGCTCTTTGTCGCCTCGGCGGGCAATTCCGGTTTCGACAACGACCTTTTCCCGGCCTATCCGTCAGGGTACGACCTGGACAACATCGTGGCCGTGGCAGCAACCGACCGCTATGATGATCTCGCTGATTTCTCGCAGTACGGGCTCAATACGGTCGATCTGGGTGCTCCGGGCGTTGATATCTTCTCCTGCTGGTATAATTCGGACACGGCCTACAATACGATTGAGGGCACGAGCATGGCGGCGCCACATGTTGCGGGTGTCGCGGCGTTGATTTTGAGCAAATTTACCGGGGCAGACTTGGGAGAAGTTCGAGGCCGTTTGTTGCTCGGTACCGACCAGATCCCCAGTTTGGATGGATTCGTCGCCACTGGTGGTCGGTTGAATGCTTACAAGGCACTCACGGTAACGGGCAGTGGCGTAATTCAAGCGCGGGTAACGCCGCCTACCGGCTCGGCCCTGCTTCAGTCGTCTGCCCAGCCCATTTATGTTGAAGTCAGCGATCCGCCGCTGAGCGTACCCAATGCGACGGTGACAGGCGATATCCCTGGAGTAGGAACCTTGACCTTCAAGAATGACGGTGTGGCGCCGGACGCGCTCGCTGGCGATCGGATTTTTACAGCGACTCTCAACGTTCCGGCGGCGACCAACACGCTGACACTGACGGTGCAAGCCACAGAAACCAATCGGGTGGGAGCGACTGTGAGTGTGGTCTATTTCGTCGTTCCTCCGCCGGTCAATGATCACTTCACGAACAGCATCAAGGTGCCGGCTGCGGGCGCGAGCTACGTTTCGAACAATCGTTTTGGCACACGGGAGAGCGGCGAACCAGCTCACGCCGGAGTAACCACCAACGCCGCGTCCTTGTGGTGGACCTACACCGCTGCCACCACCACGAACATCTTTGTCGATACGGCTGGCAGTACGGTTGACACGATCCTCGGCGTATACACTGGTACCGCGGTGAACAGCCTTACGGCTGTCGCGAGCAATAACAATGTCGGTCCGATTCGGCAGGCTTACCTCAGTTTTGCTGCGGTGGCTGGCGGGACTTACCGGATCGCCTTGGCAAGTTCCGGGTCAAATCAGGTCGGCTCTGTGCAATTGCGTGTCACTCCTGGTGGCGCACCGGACACCGCGTTGCCGCAGGTGTTTATTGCTTCCCCGCTGAACGGGACGGTTGTTTCCACAAATCTGATCACAGTTGCCGGAACTGCCGTTGACGTGGCGCCAAACATTTCTGGCGTTCGTGAGGTGATTGTGTCGGTGAATGGCGGCTTCGGCTCGTCCGTCAACGGCACCACGAACTGGACCTCGACCGTTTTATTGCAACCCGGCTACAACACCATTCAAGCACAGGCTTTGGATGCGGCCGGCAATGTCTCGGCTTCGGCCATTGTCCAGGTGAACTATGTCGTGCCCGGGCCGGTGAATGATTACTTTGCTAACGCTTCGGTCCTTACGCCGGCGGGCCAAACATCGGTGAACACCACTTCCGCTACGCTGGAAGTGGGCGAACCCGATCACGCAGGTGTGCACGGCGGCAAGTCTGTCTGGTGGACTTTTACGGCACCGCAAGATGGGCAGTTGTTCTTAACGACGCTTGGTTCCTCATTTGACACTCTGTTGGGTCTCTACACGGGCAATTCGGTCGGCGCCTTGACTCCTGTTGCGGTCAATGATGATGCGTTCGAGGCTGCCCCCGGGGGATACAGTCGTATCACTCAGGCGGTGCGTTCGAACCAGGTGTATTACGTAGCGCTCGATGGTTACGATGGCGTCTCCGGTCAGGCTGTCTTGAGCAACCTGTTTACGGTAGCCACCGTTTACCACCTGTCCATCACCGCTGGTCTGGGCGGTATGGTTACTCCAGGTTCAACCGATGTGGCCCACAACGGTACGATTACACTCACCGCTGTCCCGTCGCCGAATTACTTGTTTGATCTATGGGAAGGCAGTCTCTCGTCACTCAGCAATCCCTTGGTGGTCACTGTGACCAGTAACATGACTCTGACCGCCCGTTTCCGGCCGGTCGTGTTCACGGACGGGTTTGAATCAGGTGACCTGAGTCATGTTGCCTGGTCCAGCGGTGGCAATCTACCGTGGCTGGTGCGGACCAATACTGTTGCCGCGGGACAGTTCGCCGCTCGATCGGGATTCATCGGTCACGGTCAGACCAGTTCGTTGATTTACTCGGGTAATTTCCAGTCGGGCGAAATCTCCTTTGCCTACAAGGTCAGCAGCGAGGCTGATTTTGACTGGCTCAGGTTCTTTGTGGATGGGGCGCTGCAACATCAATGGAGCGGCGAAGTCGGTTGGTCCAGCTATAGCCTGCCATTGACCGCGGGCAGCCACACGCTCGAATGGCGCTACGTGAAGGACCCGACACTGTCCAATGGTTTGGATGCCGGGTTCATTGACAATGTCAACCTGCCGTTGGTTGTCACCAACACCGCGTTGTTTCGGGCCCAATTGGACATCCACCACTTGGCCGACGGCACCGCTTACGTGGATCTAACAGGACAGTCGGGCCAGACCTACGTCTTCCAGGCATCTGCCGACATGATGAATTGGGAATCCTTCTCGACCAATGTGGCCGTGGGTGGTTTTGCCCGTGCGGTGGACGCCGCCAGCGCCACCAAGACGCGGCATTATTATCGGGCGTTCATCCCCGTCCAACCCTAGTCGCATGTTCGAATTGCAGGCCGCGGCTGCATTACAGTCGCGGCCTTTTTCGTGCCTATGAAAACTATCGCGCTTACCGGCGGCATCGGCATGGGAAAATCCACGGTCGCTGCGGCCTTGCGTGAGGCGGGCATCCCGGTCGTGGATTCCGACGACCTCGCGCGCGAAGTAGTGGCTCCCGGCCAGCCGGCGATGGCAGAGATCGCCGCCGTGTTCGGGTCCGAAATCCTCACGCCAGCGGGTGAGCTGCGCCGCGATGAGCTTGCGCGCCAAGTCTTCGCCGATGCGGAGGCCCGCCGGATGCTTGAACGTATCACGCATCCTCGCATCCAGGAATTGTGGCGAGCCCGACTCGACGCCTGGAAGAATGATGGCGCGAAGCATGGCGTCGTCGTGGTTCCGCTCTTGTTTGAGATCAGTGCCGAAATTGAATTTGACCAGGTGATCTGTGTTGCCTGTTCGACAGGCACGCAGGCTGGCCGGCTTCGCGCCCGCGGCTGGTCCGAGACGGAATGTCAGCAGCGCATTGCGGCCCAGCTTCCCACCGAACAAAAACTGGCGCGGGCGCACCACGTGATCTGGACGGAGGGGACCATGGAGGCCGTACAGGCGCAGTTGGCCCGGCTCTTCGCGGATTGAGTTTTGGGCTGCGAACCGTAGCCTGTGCGCGTGAGCCAGACTTTGCCGAGCATCACCATCCTCGTTCCTACCCGTCCGGGGCAGGCCGAGGTTCCCGCTGTCATCGCGGCTCGCAAGTTCGAGTATCCTGCCGAATTGCTGGAGATCATCGTCGCGCGGGGCAAACAGCCTTCCGTCCAGCGCAACGCAGGGATGAAGGAAGCGCAGGGCGAACTGATCTACTTTCTCGATGACGATTCGGTCGCCCCGCCGGATAATCTCCGCCGCGCCATCGAGCATTTTAGGGAACCGCAGGTCAGGATCGTCGGCGGGCCAAACCTATGTCCGGCGGATGCGCCGTTCCGGGAACAGATCTTCGCGTTGGTACTTTCCAGTTGGCTGGGGTTTCTGTCCAGCCGCGCGCGTTACGCATCCGTGGGAAAAGTCCGCGAATCAAGTGAGAAGGAATTGATTCTTTGCAACCTGCTGGCGCGACGCCAGGACATGCTCGACCTTGGTGGCTTCAACGAAGCGCTCTATCCCAACGAGGAAAACGCGTTGATGGACGAATTGCAGAAGCGCGGTGGCAAGCTGATTTACGATCCGGAACTTATTGTGCATCGGCGCCCGCGCCCGACGTTGAAAGCCTTTTGCCGGATGCTAATGACCTACGGACGCGGCCGCGCCGAACAATTCCGCATCCTGCCCACGCTCGGCTCCGCGCCCAATTTTGTCCCACCCCTGTTCTGTCTGTATCTCGCTACCTTCTGGCTGTTCGGTTGGATCGGCGCATTGCCGCTGGCGCTCTACCTCCTGCTCGTCTTGATTCAGACCGCCGCACTCGTGCCGCAAGGTGGACTGATCCGCAGCCTTTGCGCATTGCCGCTCCTGCCGTTTCCCCACGTCTTTTATGGGCTTGGCTTCTGGCGCGGGCTCTTCACGAAACTGAACGCTGCCGCCACGCGAGCAGCCACACCAGTGGACCTGGAACACCTCAAAAAGCTCGGAGACAAATCGTGATGAGCTCAGTCCGTTCACGCAAGAGTCATCCCGCCCCGTTTCTGGCCTTCACATTGGTCGAATTGCTTGTTGTCCTGGCCATCATCGCCATTCTTGCGGCGCTGTTGCTGCCGGCGGTCAGTCGGGCCAAGGAGTCCGGACGTGGTGCGGCATGCATCAGCAACCTCCGGCAGGTCGGCGTGGCGTTGCAGCTTTATGTGGACGACAACCACCAACGCCTGCCTGTGATGCGTGATCGTGCCAGTGTGACTGATACCAACCAGTCGGCGCTGCCCAGCGTGGAACGCGTGCTCAAGGATCAACTTGGGAACACGAATGTGCTGCGCTGTCCCTCCGATCGTGCGCAACTCTTCGAGCAGACCGGTTCGAGTTATTCGTGGAACAGCCTGCTCAATGGTCAGCGGGCCGATGATCTCAAGGTCTTGGGCATGAATTTTGATTCGCATGCCATCCCGGTGTTCTTCGACAAGGAAAGCTTTCACGCCGCGCGCGGGCCGAAGAAGGAAGTGAACTACCTTTATGCCGACGGCCATATCAAGAACCTGCTCGCCATCGAGGGCACGTTGCAAAAATGATCCAACTCACCCGCGTCATCAAAAAATTCGGTCAACGCCTCGCGGTGAATGAACTGTCGTTGGCCGTGCCACGCGGGGAGATCTTCGGCCTGCTCGGCCATAACGGTGCCGGCAAGAGCACGGCCATCGGAATGATGCTCGGCCAGGTATGGCCCAGTGGTGGCGAAGTGACGGTTTGTGGTCATGACGTGACCAGTCATCGCGCGCGGGCCTTGGCGAAAGTTGGCGCCATCTTTGAAACCCCGGCATTCTACGATTACCTGAGCGGCTGGCGGAATCTGGAGATCCTCACTCATTATTCGGCCGCTACGGCAAAGGCCCGGATTCAAGAAGTCGTGGATTGGGTGGGCCTGACCGGACGCGAACACAGCCGGGTGAAAACCTATTCCCACGGGATGCGCGCGCGCCTGGCGCTGGCGCAGGCCTTGTTGCCGAATCCTGAGTTGCTGATCCTGGATGAACCAGGTGAAGGGCTAGACCCCGAGGGCATCCACGAAATGCGGGGGACGATTCTCCGTCTGCATCGCGAGTTGAATCTGACGATCCTGCTTTCGTCGCACCTGCTGAGCGAGGTCGAACAGATCTGTACGCGCATCGCTGTGTTGAACAAGGGACGAAAAGTGTTTGAAGGCACGGTGGCCGAGATCAAGTCTGCCTCGGGTCGGGTGTTGCTCAAGGTGGATGATCATGCCCGGGCGGTCAGCTTGCTGCGCGAAAAGGGATTGATCACCGGTGTGCCGGGGGAGGGAAGTGTCACGCTCGTTGACGGAAAGTCCACCGGCGAAATCTCCCGCTTGTTGGTTGAGGCCGGCTTGACCGTGAATGGCATCTGGCAGCAGGAACAGACGCTGGAGGATTTCTATTTGAACCTCGTGAAGAACCCACCGCCGTTACCGGAGAAGAACTGACATGTTTTACCTCCAATTGCGCAATGAACTCTGGAAGCTCTTCGGCAAGAAGCGCACCTACATCGGTTTCGGGGCGTTCGTGCTGGTGCAGACGTTGATGCTATGCATGTTCAAGTTCACGAACTGGCAGCGGGATTATGAACGGTTGCTCACTAACAATGGATACGTTCCCACTGAATATATCTCTGCGCTGACGGTGGCCGTAGTGATGCTCATGCCGCAAGTCATCTTGCTGATGCCTCTTTATGCATCATTGGTCGGTGGAGATTTGGTGGCCAAGGATTACGAAGACGGCACGTTGCGGATGATTCTCTCTAGACCGATTTCGCGGCTGAGATTGCTATTTGTGAAGTGGATGGCAGGCTTGGTGTTTGCCTTGGCATTGGTTGTTTGTCTTGGGGTGACGGCGTTGGGCTTTGCGAGCTTGTTCTTTCCATGGCAAGCCATGTTTGTTTTTGTTCCCGGTCAGGCATTCAGTGTATTGCCGGCGGGAGAAGGGCTTGTGCATTTCGCATGCGCCCATTTCTTTCTTGGTGGCATCAACGCATTTACGGTTGTTTCCATCGCCTTCATGTTCTCGTGCTTCAACATGAAACCCGCCGCGGCAACCATTCTGTCCTTGAGTTTCTTATTCATCAGCTTTGTGATGCAACAGATTCCATTCTTCGATCGATTCGACAACTGGTTCGTTACGCATCACTTCCGCTGCTGGTTGCTGGTGTTGCAAGACCCGATTCCCTGGCCGCAAGTCATGGGATCTGAGGCCATCTTGCTGGCAATTTGCGGGACGGCTTTCGTGATCGGGGGAATGGTGTTTCAGTTGCGCGACATCAAGTCATGACCGGCCATCTGGGGCATGAGCTTGCATCTGGGGGTAAAACCCGGTAATGTCACCGGCGCTGGTTAGGTTTTGGTTTTCTTCAAGATTCATCCAGCCATGAGTGCCAAAGTAGCTCAGTGGTAGAGCAACGGTTTCGTAAACCGTAGGTCGTGGGTTCAATCCCCACCTTTGGCTCCACTTCAAACTTTTCTGTGAACACACACCGCGCAATTGTTCAAAACGATCTAGCCTTGAATTACCTTGAACAGGGTTGAATTACCCGGAATTCAACAGGTTGCGTGAGTTCGGACATTCCAACTGCACATTTACCACGTTCACCGAGCCGGCTGCATTTGTGCAATCGCATGTCCAAATCGAAAGCTCGGTGATTTAGTCACTTACGCACTTCGGACAAGCCAGCCTCCAAAACGAACATTTACAAAATGACGTGCGCCCTGCGCCCTTCGTTTTGCGCGTCGGATGTCTCGTTTAGAGACGGATTGCAAGCCAGGTGCAACGCCCGTTCCCGCCTGTTGCACCGTCAATTCCTTGATGAACTCCCACCGCAATCCCCACGCTTGATCAGCTCGCTCACACCGATTGCCAGGCACGTTTTCATCAAGGCCGGCGTCAGGAGTAACGCAAGCGCCGAGTCATGCAATCGCTGTTGCTGGTGGCTCTCAAGCCCGTAAAAGAAATCATCATTGGCCAGATCAGCGGGTAACATGGGGAACAGGAAAAGCATCGTGTTACCCGCCTGGATCGCTTCATTCAACAATGCCATGCCCTGTTCACCCGGCAGCCGATTCAACCTGACTGGCGCACAACCTCCCCCCAGCTCGACCATTTTGAAACCCGCTCTTACATCGGCGTCAGTCACGCCGAGCTGATCAACGTAAGTCTCCAGGCTGTTGACGTTCACAAATCCACCGCGCTTTCCACGTACTCCCGGGCGATGATTACCATTCGATCGTTCTCGTCGTGCTCCAGCTTTTCGATCCGGACGTTCATTGTGCCTTCAAAGACCGGGTGAGTGACATCCACCACATCCATCGGTTGCAGCGCCAGACTCTTGATGTTGGCAGTCCACTTCAGCAATCGGGCGCCGCCGGTCTGCTCGCGGACGAACATTTCACCAAGCCTTTCCGCCTGGCTGAGGCTCGTCACCGCCGGCAGCTTCAAATCTTCATCCACCACCCCACCGTTGCCCAGGCGCTCCGCCCGGGCCCGCTGATTGTCCTCGTCATCGGCCGGCGTATCGCTTTCCGCGTTCAGGTTCTCATCCGCATGATAGAACACGCGCACCCGGTTCGGCTTGTCGGCGCGATCCTCAAAAGTCACCTCCAGCGAACTCTCCCCCTGTTCCGTCACCAATATGTTACTCGGGTCGAAACTGAACACGCTGCTCTCGGCCGTCCGTGGGCGCAGCACAAACCGGCCATTGCTCAGGAACAACGCCGAATTGCACGCGTCCAGGATTGCCCGCAGGTGATCGATAATCGGCTTGCGGTCATCGATCGCATAATTCGACGTATAACGTGCCGCGCTGGTGGTGCCATTGCCGTTCGTCCAGCTCACTGTCTCATCGAAATAATCGCGGGCGGCCACGAATGATTCCCAATCCAGCCGGCTCTGGTCGAACCCCCGCCCCCGCGTCCGCTCCGTCAGCAGATACACCATCTGCATGGCCGGGTTCTGGGAGAATTCCCGTTCATAGTAGGTATAGCTGACCGTGATCGTCCCCGAGGCCGGCGCGGTGATGAACTCGATGTAACCCTTCGTTTTGTTGACGTGGAAGATGTCGCCCGACTGGTTGCTGGCGCTGATCTCCGTGAACGGATCACCATCCACACTCACCGCACTCACCGCCATGATGTCTTCGAACGCCAGCTTGAACCGCACCGTGTTGCCATCGCCCGTCCCGACATTCTCGCTCACCACCGAGTTCACGATCAACCCATCCTCATCGAACGTCCGCAGTTTCCGTCCCTTTGACCGCACCGTGAAATTCAAGTTGGCGAACTTGTTGGAATCCATCGCCCGCAAAACCATGTAAGCGGTCCCGCTGAACCCGTAGATCGGGAAGCCGCGATCGTACTGCGCCCGGATGTCCACCGGCACGCTGATGCCGTGCGCGCCCGTGTAAAGTGTCATGCTCGGCACGTTCGTATCGCTGCCGATCGCGCCCGTCACCGCCTCCGCCTTAGTCTGCGCCGGATTCAATGCGATGCCATCGGCCGTCCCATCATTGAAATAGCCATTAGTGAAATCCACGCCCTTGATGCGCAGCCCCGTGTTCGAATCGAACTCATACACCGGTCCGCTGGCCAGTACGATCACTTGATTCCACTTCTGCGGATTGCCCGTCGCATCCACCCGATCCGGGAGCTGTTGGTACACCGCGTTGCCCGCGATCACCACTTGCCCAAGCAGGTCCGGTAACGGGATCTCTGGATTGCTCTGCGTCAGGAGCGCGTTCTGCCCGTAACGGCCGTTTTTCGATTTGAAACCGGAAAGGCTCGGCATGATCAACGCACTCAGAGCGCTCAGGAACAGCCCGATCGCCAATGGCACTGCCACAGATGCGCCGAGTGATTTATCCGCCAGCGCTGCCAGAATCCCCGCCACGTTCTGCCGGTCGATCACTCCCGCCACCTTGAAGCCCACGCGCTCCAGCAATCTCGGGCCATTATCAACGCGTGAGTCATAGCCACTGACGATGTGCAACAACCTGCCTCCGCCGAGATGAACTGCGACATGTTCAACCTCGCCCCGCTTGGCGAAGAAAACGAGGTCGCCCCGCTCCCATTCACCCGGTTTGCAATGCTGTTGCAGAACTTCGGAACACCTCTTTCCGCCACTCGATTCCGGCGCGGGAAAACTCAAGCCTCCCTGCTCGTTTAGCCACATCCAGGCGAGTCCGACACAATCGGTCCCGCTGCGGCTGCGCCCGCCAGTTTTCCAGGCCAGCCCGATGTATTGCCTGTCAGCCTCGTTGATCATCACACCTTCCTGGTGGCCCGCCGGAGGTCGCTATCCCGCCCCATGTCCTGCGTCACTTTGATGACTGCGCCTTTGATGGAGTTTTCGACGATTGTCCCTTCCAAGCCTGGTTGCAGTCCGATAAGGATCACCCCGCGGCCGCCACCGCCATCGGCGCTGGCTTCCAGTTCATCCGCGCTGGTGATCGCCAGCCGGTTCGGCCCGGCATTCCCCACCACGGCCTGCATGCCGCCCACTTCCATGAACCGCGGCCGCGCGAGCACGGTGAGCATTTCGCGCCCGGCTTCGCCGGCCACCACGTTGAACTTGGGGAAATAAGTTGCGTTGGAAACGTCATGCACACCCGCGACGCCGCCGGCCGCCATCAACTGCGGGTAGGTTCCGCCGAGCGCCGCCATCCGCACGGTGCCATTGGCCGCAAAGCCAAAGGCCGAGAGCGCCTTTAAGATTTGCGCCTGGATGATCATCTGCGCCAACTGCGCCAGGAAGTTCGAGGCAAACTTTTGCATCGCCTTCTCACCGCCTCGAAAAGTGTCCACGATGGCACTGGCCAATCCCGATGCGAATAATTCGGTACCCGCCTTCACCAACTGCTGAGTTTCGGTAAGCTGGACATTGAGCTGCGTGAGCGATTGCATCCGCTTGATATCGGCCTCCGAGCCCAGTTGCATGCGCTGTTGCTCGGTGATCAATCCCTCCTTCACCAGGTCGTTTTGCAGTGCGATCTCTTCGTTGTAACGTTTCTGGATCTGCGTCCGTTGCTCGGTCTTGTTCATCACGGCCATGCCGCCGGATTCCGCGAGCGCCCGGGACGCATCGGCGAACCGGAATGTGTTCGCCTGGCCGGTGAGCCGGTCCTGCGCGCTGCCCTTTTCCACGCCCCCCACGAAATCCCGCACACCCTGATTCCCGCCGGTCGTCGGGCTGTACAACTGCCGCATCAGCATGTCGCTCTGTTCGTTCGTGATCTGCTTGGCCTCCCGCATCAATTTCACCCGCTCGCGCAGTTCCGCGTTGAACCGTTGGGTCTGCTCGGTGAGCGCCTTCTGGCTGGCCACATTCGCCTGTTCGGCGGAATACGCCTGCCACGCGAACGTGGCGCTCACGATCGCCGCCGCCAGTCCCGCCACGCCCGCCGTCATCATGCCGAAACCCATCGTGAGATTCGCCCCGCTGGCGCGCACCGCGTCGAGACTGCTCTTGGTGAGCATCGCCGCCGTGGTGAGCTGCGGGAACTGTTGCAGGCCGGCCAGCGTGAGCACGCCGCCCATCGCCCGCAGCGTCGTCGTGGTGGCCTTGCTCGTGGCCGTGAGCGTGCTGAGCTGCGCGTTGCTCGCGTTCAGCCCGGCGTTCGTCGCCGCTGCGGCCCGCGAAAGTGACTGCATCTCCGCTGCGGCCTCGGCGGCGCCGTTGCCCTGCTTGGCCACTGTGACCGTGTACCTGACGCCGGCTTCAGCCATTTGGTTTTTCCGCTGTGAGTTTCACAGATTTTTTGGTGATGGCCGCTGCCGCCACATCGCCATGCAACAGCGAGGACAAGGTGATCATGATCTCAAGTTGCGAGTAAGTTGAGACACGCGCCGCAACTTCCCTCTCGACGCGCAGCACTTTCGCAATGCACCGAATTAGATCGGAAATCTCCGGCGTGTGAACTCGCACGGTTTCACTCCCTCCATCGATGAACGCGACTTGCAACTCAGCCCAGCCGCGGGCTCGATCTTCGTTTGTAACGTGGCTGCTCATTTCAACGTGTTCAATTCCTTGACGATCTCGCCGATGATCACGGGCTGCATGCGCAACAGTGCCGGCCGCACGAACGGTTTGCCGGGATAATTCAGCTTGCGCGCGTGGGCCTTAACGAATTGCACCAGCGCAAACCCTTTCTTCTGAAACTTGGCGCTGGCCTTGCGGGATTCCTTGAAGCCCAGCAGTTCGCCCGCGGCATTGCGGATGGGCCGGCGCGTATCAATGTCCTCGCCGCCCCAGTTTTCGTCGTCTGTGAGTTGGCGCATCACACGGCTATGCGCCCGCACGTTCTGCACCCCATGAAAGCCGAACTCATGAAACGCCGCATACTTCGCCGTGTTGCCGATAAATCCCTCCACATGATCCGCCGTCCGCTTCGTGCCGGTGTTCATCTGCCGCCGCAGATTGCCGGTAACACTGTGCAAACGGGCGCCTGGCAGATATTCGCCTTTTACCCGCGCCCCATCCTGGATGAACTCCCGCTGGGCTATGCCCACCGTCATGAGCAAACCGCTTTTAAGACCGGTATCGGCAGCTTTTAGAATTCTTTCATCAAGCGTTTTTGCGCTGTTCAGTGCCGCCTGCTCGCCCTCTGCCTTGATGCTGACTCGAATCATTCGGGCGCAATCCTGCCACGCCACCCCGGACATTTACTGTCTGGGGTGTAATAAATGGAAGGTCGGGACGGGCCTGACGGGGCAAGCGCGAAGTCGTGTCGGCTCGCTGATTATTCCCTGAACGGCTCGGACTTGTACTTTTCCATTTGGGCATCGGCGACATCGAACCAGGATTGCAGCAGCTCGCGTTTCAACCAGGCCAGCGCCGCCATAACAATTGCTGCGCAGACAACCAGGATGATTGTCCAAGCCCCGAACATCAGCGCGTAATTCCCAAGCTTCATGCCGGGATCAGCACTCGCCACCACCGCGAAACGCAAGCCATAGATCGTTCCCACGGCGCACACCAACATTTCCGCCACAAAAATTCCGTCCACGATCCGCCGCGCCAGCCGGTAATTCGTGTTGCTTCGCAGGATTTCTTTTTTCAGCCCTGGCCTCATGAAGTTCGTTCGATCATCAAAGTAACCACTTCGCTCCAGGTCTTGATGGTTCGTAATCTCTGCGGCTCTGGCATTTTCTGGAGCTTCTGAATCATCACGTCGAACAAGTCGCCAAGCAGTTTGTGTTCTTCCGGTCCAAAGAGCCTGGCAGATTTGTCCACGATCTGCCTGGCGCTCTTGAGCGGCTTTACTGGTGAGCCGAGTTCAAGAAAAGTCTCAGGAGAAACGTTGAAGAATTTACAAATGGCTGCGAGGTCCGCGAGCTTGGGTTCATTTTTCCCGCGAGCATAGCGTGATACTTTCGACTGGGTGATTCCAGTTTGAGCAGCCAGTGCATCCTGCGAAATGGCGCGTTCGTCCATTAACTCCGACAAGACCAGGCCGAATGTATTCCGGAAAACATAGTCGGAATCTATCTTAGTCACTTTTGCTTGACGCTTCATGCAGTTTTGACTACAACCGTCTTGTGTGAGAATTGCAGTTGCAACCAAGAAAGGCGAGCGCAAACCCGGTCGGACGCAACGGAGCGTTGCTCGGGAATTGGGCGTAAGTAGGTTCTACTTGAACCGCGTTTTGCGTGGCCATCTGCAATCCCGCAGGCTCGTCGAGCGCATTGGTGCGGTCGCTCCTGAGCTGCTGACAGCCACCCACAACCAAAAACAAAACCCAAAGGAAGAACCCGCGTGAACAACCCGACTCTGCTCAAAAGACCCACCGCCAAGCCGTTCAACTTCACCGCCCTGGTGGACCCCACGGACCTCGAAATCGTCTCAAGCCGTTTCCGGCAATCGCCGCAAGAATTCGTCCAGGCCACCGTCGCCAAGCGGATTGATGAAGCGCCCAGTTCGCACGAACTCCAGGCGGCCGTTGATGAGACACTCGCGTTTGTGGACGTGCTCATCGGCTACGTGGAGCAGACCCACGATGCCACCGAACCCAGCCAGGCGAATTTCCTGCGCGGCTTGATACAGATGGGCGGCAACATTGATGTCCGCTTGCGCGAGTGTTGCGCTGTTACACTCAATGAGATTGAGAACCATCGCGCCGAGTCCAAGGCGCGATTAGAGCAAGCCCACGCACCTGTTGCCGCCGCTGCTTGAAGCATGTCTAAAGACGCCACAGATTTTTTTCCAGCGTCGCTGATCGCACAAGTGATCAAGACGAACAAACGCCAGGTGGCGCGCATCGCCTCGCGCGAGCATTGGCCGCGTCGGCCGCAAGGGAATCTCATCCTGTTGCGCCCGCCCGAAAAGTATCTCGCTGAATGTCGAGCGCTCTATCAGCCGCGGCCTTCGGTGGCCGTCAAGATTCCGACGAAAGTTTGCCGGGATGCGTTGCGGTTGTCTCGCAGGCTGGCCTGTGCCGTTCACGCTTACGATGGAATGCGGGCTGGCCAATCCCGTGCAGCGGCGATTGCTGCCGTCAAGCGTCGGCTCGGTGGCAAGGTGGGAGAAAGCTCGGTGATCCGCTGGATCAATCGCCTGGCAGCGGATGGCGTGTCCGGGCTGCTTGATCAGCGACACGAGCGCAGCGGCCGGAAAGCGCAGGTGGCATCGTGATTCACGCGCGCCCAATCATGGCTCGATTCCAACAGATCGTTCGCGTGCTTGCTGATGGCAAAGTCCACACCTCAACCCAGCTCGCCGCGTCGTTGGAAGTGCATCATAAGACCGTCATGCGAGACCTGGAACACATGCGTGACCGGCTATCGGTGCCGATTCAATCCATTCAAGGCCGGGGCTATCAGATCACCGGCAAAGTGACCCTTTGCGATGCGTGTCTGAGGCCGGTGAAAAGGGGGAAGGCATGAACTTGGCCGCCGTGCAGAATCTTACGGAATTCTGGCAAAAGGTTTTTTTCAAGCTCGGCTTGAGCATCCTCATCGTTCAGATCGAACGCAGTGAGCAAACCTCCGCCCTGGAGGTTCCGCATTTTACTGATGAGTTGGACCGTGACCTACGCCAGCTCGGTCTCGGATACGTTGATTCCACGGCCTGGCCACCGGGCAGCGTGCTTCACTTCATTCATACTGCGGAACTGGGCAAGACACTGAATCGCATCAAGCAATTACTCGCCACCCGTCAGCTCGCTCCTTTTAGCCAAATCCTCCGGGCTGAATCTGCGGATTGCATCCGCATTTGTCACTGCCCGAACCCGGCAGCCATTGGACAGATTATCACTCTCGGGCCACTGGAGGCAGCCAACGCATGAACGTGCCTCATTTGACTTATGGCGCGCCAGGTTTGGCCACCGTCCGCAGGCTGGGGTTTTTGGCTGCAAGCGTTTTGCAAGCGGTCCAGCGCGTTTTGCAATGGCGAATTTTCAGACTCATGAACCACAGGCAGCGTACCGCGCCGGGTTCAACCAATTTGTGGCAAGATCAAGAGAGTGTTGCGTCTAACGCGAGTGTGACGAGAGCAACGATTTACTTCACGCAATCTTGCCACGTCTCTGCAACTCCAAAAGCGAGTGCTGAATCTACGCGAGCGCGCCGAGATCAGCGACTAACGGCGCGCAAGGCTTTGCAATTTCGGAACCAAGAGAGTGTGCCTAATCCCGACCTCCGCGCCCCTGGGATTTTGCACGGCGGGGCGCATGGTTCCACTCCAGCAACCAGAACTGCTACCGATCTCCACGTTCGCGCCCCTGAGACGGTTAGCCACGGGGCGCAGTTGCTGCACCAGCCCAACCGCCGCGCTCGGTTACGAGCGGGCGAATCATCGCAGCCGTGGGCTTGCTGCATTTCCCTAGAAAAATTGTTCGATATGAAAAAGAAGTTCCTTAAACGGTATCGGCACACGATCGCGCTCGTCGCGGTCCTGATCGCCGCATTGTGTTTGTTTGAAATCAACCTCTGCTTGGGCGCGAGCCTGTTCACGGCTACGGCTGTTGGTGGCTCGGTCGTGGGCTGCTGGCAGCTCTCGCAGTTCGCGCTAAGCAAGGGTTGCGGCGTGTGCTTCCATTCGGTGCTTACTCCTGAGCAAGTTCGCGAGTTCGGTCAAATCCTCGACAGCCTGAAAGAATACAAAAGCATTCTGCCCGGGCTGAAGGGTCTGGACATCGGCCGGCTAAAAAATTTGCCGGGTGATCTGGATCGCCTCGAAGACTCCTTGAACAGTATCCGCCGCGCTGGCGTCGGCCGTGCCGGTCAGGTTTACGTGCCGCCCGGTTCGATTGTTTCTGACGATTGCGCCCGGCAGCTCGTTGGTTTGGCCATCGTGGCCGGACACCGCAAGGGGAAGTTCGACCTGTTGGAATCAGCCAAGCGCGAATCAATCATGAACATGGGCAAGTCGTTCCTGGGTGACGCTGAATTCAAGACCGCGCTCTCCAGTGCGGACATTCCACTGCCAGTTGGTTACAGCGGTGAGGTTGTGGCCCTCGTGGGCATGTATGGCGCCGCCCGCAAGTACGGCACGGTATTCCCGGCTGGCAACGGACAGTTGAAACTGCCGCGCCTCAAGACTGATCCGACATTCGGACTGATTGCAGGGTCGGGCACGGTCACGGAGAAATCGCCGCAAACCGAGTGGGTCACGTTCAATGCGGAGAAATTCGGTGGGCTGATCCGGCTTCCTGCCGAGATGGACGAAGATTCCATCATCCCGCTGGGCAACTTCATTGCTGACTACGCGGCCCGGAATCTGGCCTTGACTGAAGATCACAACTTCTTTGTGGGCACGGGCGCAGGCTCGGGCATCAACGGGAGTGTCGAAGGTTTGACCAAGAGCACCATCACGAACAGCAAGACGACTGTCAGTGGCGTACTGGGATCGCCGAGTGAATTCACGCTCGCGCATTTCCGCGCTCTCCGCAGCGTTCCCGCCGCATCAGCACTCCGCATGGGCGCTTACTACATGCACCCGAGTTTCGAACGGTTGCTTTCGAGCTTCAATTCGTCGGGTGATCGCCCTTACAACCCGAACGCGCAGTTGAACAATCCGAACGCCGCACAGCCGTTCATCAACGGGCCCACGCTGGACGGCTTCCCGATCCGCTGGATTGATGTGATGCCGGTTTTGGTTAACACCGACGTGGTGAGTACGGTCCACGTGCTATTCGGCGATGTTCGCTATCAGTACCTCGCCCCACGCGGTCCGATCCGTTTCCAGACGTCAATCGAGGCGGCATTTGAAACGGACGAAGTGCTGATGCGCGCCCTGGAGCGCTTCACGATCGGCCTGATGGCGACTGGCGCCGTCGGCGGGTTGATCACGCACAGCGCGTGATTCGATTGAACAACTGCCCGCGCGCTGCGCGGGCAGCCTTCAATTGAAACACTGAACCATTTACGAGCGTGAACTGCTTACAACCTCAGAACTTGGCCGGGATTTGGCTGGGAGGACGACACACCTCTCGGTTTTTGCCCGGTTTGGTGCCGACTTGTTACCGGCAGGGTTGGAACGTTCGCGCTCGTTCTTTTTTCGCAGTCGCCAGTAGCGCGCTTTCCCTCCTAGGCGCACTAGGCTCTGACTGGCGACTGCAATGCTTTGGAGCCCCACCGGCCGCTCGGGACCGGGCAGGAACATTTGGCCGCGTAGTGGTGGCTACTTGCTCTCGGTGGGGCTTCTTCATTTTCACCGGCTGAGTTATGTCACAGTCCCGATCTGAACCACTACACCCCACCGGCTACACCGCCGCGCAGCTCGCCGTTGCGTTGCGCCTCAACAAGCGATCGGTGCTCAAAGCCCTGGTGAACACGCCGGCCTCTGGCGTGGTGATGGTGCGCGGCAATGAAACGCCGGCCTGGACAATTGCCGCTCTGCCCGATCGGTTGCGAGTCACGCTGGTTGAACTCGCCCGCCAGCAAGGTCTCGATCTCGCGGACTACATCACCGCCTCGCCGCGCTCCAGGCCGCCTGTTCCCCTGGCTGAGATTGCCGACGAATGCCTGGCTGACGCTCGCAGGCTGCGCGATGCCCTATTGCCCGCGCTGCAACGCGAGAACTCATCCGGCTTCGATCGTACAGAACGCGTGCGGCTCGGCCTGGAAGATTACCGCCGCGTGTTCGGTTACACGGTGAGCGCGCGGCACTGGTGCAGACTGTTTGCACGCGCCTTGCAAGACGACTGCGGCGCAGAAGATTTTCAACGCCTGGAACTGTATTTGCCGAAGAATCCACGCCGCAAATCCGCGCCGGCGCGCCTGTTGCCACACGAAGCAGAATTCCAGGAATTGAGTTCCACGATTGCCGCCTTTGCGGATCCCAGCGCGCCGACAGGTGCCGAGAAAGCCGCGCTTTGGGCCCAAGTGTTCGCGCTGATTGCACCCGTGCCCAAGAGCGGACGCAAGGCGATGCGCCGGCAACTGGTGAAATTCCTTTCCCGTCACTTGCCAAGCCTGGCTGAGAACGAGCACGCATTGCGGGTGAACTTTGAGCGCAAGTTTTCCCGCTGGCAGGCGAACGGGAAAAGTCCAGTTGCATTGCTCGACCGCCGCGAATCCAAGCGCGGTCTGCCGACTGCCGAACCGATTCCCCAAGCGGATCGCGACGCAATCACCTGGAAGGCAGTTGCGGAATGTGGCGGGCGTGTTGCCCAGGCAGTTCGCGAACTCGCCGAGCGCGGCCAGCGCTCAGGGCTTAGCCACAAAACGCTTGAACTCGTCAGCGGCCGTGGCAAGAGCAAGAGCTACGTCAACCGGCGCGTGCTGAACACAGTGAAGCATGACGTGGAATTGTGCGCCCCGTATCTGCTCGGCAAGAAAGCGATTGATGATGCCACCGCGCACCTGGAGCGCGATTACTCAAAGCTCGCCTCGATGCAGGTGGTTTGCGCGGATGACTTCACCATGCCGGTTTACTTTTACGTGCCTGATGGGCGCGGCTGGTACGACTTAACGCGCGGCCAGGTGTTGCTGATGATGGATGTGCGTTCTTGGAAAGTCATCGGCTGGTCGTTACAACCGGAGCGCAATTACAACTCGCTGGTGATCCGTACGCTGATGAATCAGGTCGTCGCGAGTTGGGGCTTGCCGGCGGTTTGGTACTTCGAGCGCGGCATCTGGAAAAATGCCCGCGTTGTCAAAGGCGATGCGCCAGCCGGTTGGAATGATGGCTTGTCGTGGCCGGAAACGCAGGTTGGCTGGGAGCAATCCGGCGTTCGTTTTGTTCACGCTACCCGCGCCCGGTCAAAGCCCGCTGAGCGCGTCGGCGGCCTGGTGCAGGACTTGATGGAAGGTGCGCGAGGCTACTGCGGCCGCGATGAACGGCGCGACTGCCCCGAAGCCACCAAGCGGGCGATGGATGATGTTCGCGCCAAGCGCGTGAATCACCCAGGCGAACTGTTTCTCAGCTTTGATGAGTGGGAAACCCAGCTTGGTCAGATCGTTGACCGCTACAACCGCAACAGCCAGGACGGCGAAGTTCTCGCCGGCCTCAGTCCGGATGAAGCGTTTGAGTCTTGCTGGCCTCACACCAATCCTCCAGCGCGCATGGATGCCGCCTGCTGGCATCTCGTCGCGCACTATGTCAAACAAGTGCCTGTCACGGCCAACGGGATCAGTTTCCGGATCGGTGCCCGTAAGTTTGTATATCGCGACGAGCGCACCGGACAGGATCGCGGCAAACAGGTGCTCGCGTGGTTCGATCCTGAATGTCCGGAATTCCTCTGTGTCACTGATCTGAACCGGCGCAATCCTTACCTCGTCGAGCGTTCCCAGAAGGTGGATTTCCTCGCCGCGCTAGGCGACGAGAACTATCAGCATCAGCTCGCGCTCGTAGCTGCGCACAGCGCCTATCCGAAGGCACGTTTCCACGTTCTCAAATCCAGATTCGCGCCAACATTCCGCCGTAACCTGGTGGACGTGACGACCGCCGAAGTCGCACAGGAAATCACGGCGCAACGCCAGACGATCGAAGCCGCGCAGAAACAACAGGCAAAGCAGGCCAGCAAGGCACGGGCGAGCTACGGGCGTTTGGGAATGCCAACGCCAGCCCGAGTGCGGCCCGGACAGATCGAGGCTGCCGATGAGCTGCACCGAATGTTTGCCGAGGATGAAACCACGGAGGAATCAAAATGAGCAGCACCCGTCATGCAGCACTGGGAAGCCCGATGAAGCAAAACCGATACGCTTCCAGTCCGGAGCTTGAAAAGGGTTTGCTCGCGAACATGGTCGCGAAACGGTGCTCAGTAATCGAACGCGCGGAAGATCGCGAGCTGATCTGGTTTCTTCAGCATCTCTCGCATCAGGAGGGTGGACTGAAACGCCTGGCAACGCAGCTTTGTGAGGAGCATCCCGAGCAGATAGCGACGCCGGCCATGCGCTCGATCGGCACCAAGGCGGGACAGGTTTACAACACCAGCCAGGTGAAGCGCGTACGCGCCGAGATTCCGGGCGGTGAATTTGAGTTCAGGCTGAAAGGTGAGACGGACGAAATTCTAACCATCAGCGCGCCCGCTGGCCCGCGTGATGCGATGGACAGTTACACTGGCGACTGGAAGCGCGAACGCGATTCAGTAATCGAGAGGGCAAACACCGTGGCAGCCAAACAGCCGAGCAGCTACGCCGCGAGCCGTTTTGCGCTGTATTGCCGCGAGGCTGCTGCCGAGAATCTTGAACGTCACCTTGCCGAGCTTTGCCTTGACCCGGCCGCCCCAGTGGCAGATGGATCGCCTTGGTACTTCCCTACGCTGACTGCGACGCTGCGTGACTTCATGGCGGCATGGATTGCCGGCCAGAAGCCGCAGGCAGTGACAACCATCGGCAGCAAGGTCTGCGATGCGCTGGACTACACACTCGAAAGCGGAAGGCTCGTGCTGATTGACGGCATGGCCCGCACCGGCAAAACGTTTTCCGCGAAAGCCTGGACAGCCCAGCGGCCCGGCCGGGCGCGCTACGTGCAAGTGCCGAGCAGCAATGACGAGATTGGATTCTTTCGCGCCATCGCCCGCGCGCTGGGTGTTTCGAGTGGGCTTGGCTGGAAATGTGTCGAGTTGCGAGAGCGGATCGAGGACGCGCTGCATTCAAGCAAGCTGATGCTCGTGTTCGACGAGGCACATTACCTTTTCCCGACGAATGATTACCGTCACTCATTGCCGGGGCGAATCAATTGGATCATGACGGCGCTGATCAATCAGGGCGTGCCCGTAGCCCTGGTGACGACGCCACAGTTCATCCGGACGCAAAAGGTTGTCGAGACGCGCACACACTGGACTTCCGAGCAATTCATCGGGCGGATCGGGCACTACGAAGCATTGCCCGACACGCTGACGCCCGACGACTTGGAAGCAGTGGCTAAGACTTACGTGCCGACTGGCGAGGCCAGGTCAATTAAGGCACTCGTGAAATACGCGGAGTCGTCGGCGAAATACCTGGCCGGAATTGAGGCTGTTGCTTGTCGCGCGCGATACAACGTGAGCAAGGCAGGGCGCACCCGGACGGAATACGCGGACATCAAACGCGCGATCCAGGAGAGTGTGATTCCGTCAGACCTTGCCTTTGCCGATGCGATGCAACCCGCCGTGAAGGCCCGGCGCAAGCAGCCTGCAACGGCTCTTGCAGCTCCTTTGCAATCGCGTTTCAGCGAGCCTGAAACGCCGGTTGAAACACCATTTGCCGGGCGCGAAGTAGCGCCCCGGAGCGGACATAATCGCTTAACTGAGTCCGCTCCTGTGCCTGGCTGAAAGCTGTTGGTGGCGTCCTGCCACCGTTGAAATCCTGTTTCTGATCTACGCCCCGCAGGGCGTTTTTGAAGCCCTGTGATTGGGCGTGCTACCACATCAACCACAGGTTTAGACGCGATTCTGGCAAAAACGAACATATGCATGGTCGCGGTACATCTGAAGGCAAGGAGTCGGCGTTTCTATCCGCCGCCGGACCAATAAACTTCAAACAAGCTCGCACCTGAATGTTCGTTTCGGCTGGCGACCTATGTTTTTGTGGGGTGGACGGTCCGGTGAGCACGCTTAGAGTGAAGTTATTAGTTCAGCCATACGCGCCCACCGAACCATTTCCCGGTGGGGGCGGTTATGGGCGAATGAGCATCATCGAAATGAAAGTCCATTCTGGTAACCGACCGTTGCTGCCGATCCGCCGGGGCGCTTTTACGCTGATCGAACTGTTGGTCGTCATCGCCATCATCGCGATTCTCGCCGCCATGTTGTTGCCAGCTTTGGCCCGGGCGAAGGAGCGGGCGAAGAAGGCTTCGTGCATGAACAATCTGCGTCAACTCGGGATCGGGATGACCATCTATGCCGGCGATAACAATGACTTTGTCGTGGAGGCGCGTCCAGCTTCGGGTGTCGCCAATGCCAACATCAAAGGCAGGTACAACCAACATGCCGTCAACTCGCCGCAAGCAGGCATGGCCAAGGAGGTGAATCTTGATCCTACGGTGACTAACAGTGCTTCCGTGTGGGCATGTCCAAGTTTGGGGGTGGGCAGCGTGTATTATGTAGGGAGTACCACGCCACCCCAGTGGACTGTGGGTTACCAGTATTTCGGTGGAATCTATTGGTGGTATAACATCGCCAACAACGCAGGCCTTGCATCAGCCAGTCCAACCAAGCTGAGCATTGCCAAACCTTCCTGGGCGCTAGCTGCCGACCTGGTGTGCAAGGACAATACTGCTGGTGGAAATCCTTGGGCTTCGGCCAGCGGCACCCAGCGCGTGGCGCATCAGCGTCCGAAAAATCTGTATCCTGATGGCGCCAACCACCTTCTGGTGGATGGCTCGGTGTCCTGGGTGAAATGGGAACGGCTGTTGCAAATCACCACGTTCGATACCAGTTCCAGGCTGTTCTATCATTATCAGGATGATCTGGGACAAATTAATCAAGCAGACGTGCCGTATTTGAAGATCAAGCCCTGAGTTAAGGCTGAAGTTTGTGTTGGATCGTCATGAAGTCATGAACCTGTCGCGACGATCCTTTGGCGTGCTTGTTTGTTGTCTGTTGTGGTTGCTGTTGGGTACGCCTGTTGGTCTGGCTGAATCACTGCGCGAGGCCGCCGCAAAATTTCCGGGCTTGCGCGTCGGAGCGGCGCTCAATCCGGATACGCTCAGTGGCAGCGAGGCGATTTATGCCAACACCGTTCGCCAACAGTTCAATCTCCCCTCGCCGGAAAATGCCACCAAGTGGGCTGCCATCCGCCCGGCGCAATACACCTTCGATTGGGCCGACGCCGATGTCTTCGCCCGGTTCGCCCGAGCGGGCGGACAGCAGGTGCGCGGGCACACGCTGCTCTGGCATCAATCCATCCCTGCCTGGCTGACAGGCGGTGGATTTACCACCGATCAGATTCGCGATTCTCTGTTCCACCACATTGATGCCGTCGCAGGACGGTATCGGGACGATTTGTTTTGCTGGGACGTGGTCAACGAGGCGTTCAATGGTGATGGCACGTTGCGTGACAGTTTCTGGTACAACCAACCGGGCATCGGTTATGCCGCGAACGGCACGCGTTACATTGAGGAAACCTTCCGCCGCGCGGGTGTTGCCGCTCCCGATGCGCTCCTCTTCTACAACGATTACGACGCCGAAACGATCAACGACAAGTCCGACGCCATCTATGCGATGGCGCAGGATTTCCTCAGTCGCGGCGTGCCGTTGCACGGGATCGGTTTTCAGATGCACCGCACCACCTTGAATTACGACAGCCTGCGGAATAATTTCAAACGCTTCAATGACCTCGGGCTCGAGCTACACATCACGGAGATGGACATCCGCATTCCGGTGACGAATGGCGTGGCGACCACTGCTGACTTGGAAGCGCAGGCGGAAGTTTATTGGAACATCGTTGGCGTGGCGCTGGGGCAGCCACGGTTCAAGGTTTTGCAGACGTGGGGTTTTACCGACAAATACTCCTGGATTCCGGGGTTCTTTCCCGGGTTCGGCGCGGCGTTGTTGTTCGATGAGAATTATCAGCGCAAGCCGGCATATTGGGCCGTGTGGAACGTAATGGCAAATCAGGCCGAAAAGCTTCCAGTGTTAGATATTTCCCCGGGCGACGCCACCAACACCTTCAGTCAAGCTGAGCTAAGTGCTGGGGCTGGAATGCAACTGCAGGCCGACGCCACCAATGATTTCATGACGCTCATGCTGGCGGTGCCGTTTGCCGGGGCTTGGGATGTGAAAGTCGGTTATCGGCGCAGCGGAGCGTCGGGGCAGTTTCAACTGGCGGTCGCACCGGAAGCCAGTTCCAGTTTCAGCAATGTTGGCAGTGTGGTAGATGCTTACAGCGGCGTTATTGGCACGGGAGTGACTGACCTAGGCACGAACACGTTCATGAGCGCGGGCAACTGGCAGTTCCGCTTTACCGTGGCCGGGAAAAATCTCAGCGCTACCGATCATAACCTGACGATCGACTACATCCGCATCACGCCAGTGACCACAGTCACGAACACGGCACCGACCATCAGCAGCGTGACCGACAAGGTGACAGTAGAGAACACGCCGGTCGGACCGATTGCGTTCACCATCGGCGATGTGCAAACATCCGCCGCCGCGTTGACGTTGCAGGCAGTCTCGTTCAACACCAATCTGCTGCCGACTGCGAATATCACCTTCGGCGGCAGCGGCGCGAATCGCACGGTGACTCTGACTCCAGCGCCCGAACAATTCGGTTCGACCGCAGTGCTGTTGCTCGTAGGCGACGGAACAAACCAGACGGCGGAGACGTTCATGTTGCGCGTCAATCCGGTGAATAATCTGCCGAGCGCACAAACGACAAATCTCGTCACGACGATAAACACCCCGGTGGATGTGGATTTACTGTCGCTGGCCAGTGATGTGGAAACCTCGCCAGCTGAGTTGCGGTTTCAAGTGGCTGGCGCCGTGGGTGGCAGTGTTGCGTTACTAGGCGATGGACATACCGCCCGCTTTACGCCATCGCCCAGCCATTTTGGCCCGGCTTCATTCACTTACGTCGTCACGGATACAGCCAGTGATCGCACTCCGGACGCACGGTGGTTGCTGCAATACGATTTTGAGCTGCCTGATGAGGCTGATGACAAGAACGTCACCGACAAATCTATCAATGCGCTGTCAGGCACGTTGGCGGAATTTGGTTCCGGCCAGAGTGGGTATGACACAAACGTTCCGCCGCTGCTGGCCGGGTTGAGTGCGCGCTCCTTGTCGTTGGGAGAATCAGGTGCTGGGAACGCTGCGCGGCTGGAAGTGTTGCTGTCCAGTGCGACCTACAATTTGCGGAACGCAGACTGGAGCGTGGTCCTGTGGTTTCGGCGCGCGACTGCGACGAATGAGGATTTTCTATTTCACATCGGCGCGGGAGACGGATCGAGCGGAGACGGCGATGAATTGGACCTGGCTCTGACGCCGGGCGGCCAATTGCAATTACGACACTACAACACCGCCAATGCTCAGGACGTCAACATCGCCAGCAGCGCTATTTCGGTTGGCCAATGGCATCAGGCGGCGGTGGTGTTTGATCGCACGGCCAACAATGCAGGCGCGTTGACGTTGTTCCTTGATGGAGTTCAAGTCGGCACGACCGCGGCGGTTTCCTGGGCGCTGGATCAGGCCTCCGAACTGGTTTTTGGTGGTGTGAAGAAAGGCAACGAGGCGCGATGGCTGAATGGAAACCTGGATGACGTCGCTTTGTTTGGGGTGATCTTGTCGCCGGCAGAAATCGGCGCTCTGGCTGCTGGTCGCACCGTCGCGCAACTCGGGGGGCTGAGTCGCACCAACACAGTGACGCTCACGATCCAAGCCAGCAACCAACCGCCGGTGCTGACGGTGACAACTAATCAACAACTCATTGCTGGAGTGCCATTCTCGGTTAATGCGAACGCCTTCGATCCGGATGTGCCAGCGCAGTCGCTGGTTTTTAGTCTCGTGAATCCACCAGCGGGAGCGACGGTCAATTCCAGCAACGGACTGGTGATGTGGCGACCGACGATGGCGCAGATTGGGAGCAGCAATTGGTTTCAGGTCGTCGTGACCGAAGCCGGATGGAGCACCAACGTGCCGGCACAAGCCGACACGTATGTTCGCGACGGCACTTACACGAACACCAACTTCGGAACAGAAGCGATTCTGACTGTGAAGCAAGACCCGACCGCTGGATTCTCCCGTGAAGCGCTTCTTAAGTTTGCAGTGCCGTCGTATCTTGGTGGTCTGGCATCGGCCCAATTGCGATTGGTGCCGGGCAGTGCGAATCTCCCCGGCACTCATGCCGTCGCCTTGGTCACGAATGATGTTTGGGATGAAGCCACGTTGACGTGGAACACCAAATTGCTTTCGGGATCAGCCGTGGCGACCTGGACGCCACAGGTTGGCGTTCCGGTCCAAATTTCCCTTTCAGAGCCAGCGACGCAGGACGCCGCCACGAACGGGCTGTTATCCCTGCGGGTTTACGCGCTGAACTCAACTGCAGATGGGCGAGTAGATTATGTTTCGCGCGAAGGTGCAGCCATGTCGGTTCCGCGGCTGACACTGGCTTATACCAATCTGCAACCCCTGAGCGTGACCCAGAGTTTTTGGGTCAAAGTGATTTCGCCGCTACAACCGATGCTGTCCGCCGCGGTTTATCCGGGCGGCCTTTTCCAGGCGAGTGTTGCCGGCGATGGCGGTCCGGATTACACCGTGCTGGTCTCCACGAATCTGCAGACGTGGCAGGCGTTGTTCACCACCAATGGGGCGCCCGGGCCGTTCCAGTTTGCTTTCACCAGTTTAACCAGTGTGCCGCAGCAGTTTTATCGCATCCGCCTTGACCCATGATTGGAATGAAACCGCCCCCATAGTTTTGTGGGGTAGGTTGGATTTTAAGACCGTGTGAAGATACCGCCATCAAATCCTGCCAAACGAAGTGCCTGCCAAACGGCGTGCCCTTCGCGGCAGCACCATATGAATCCATGTCCGACAACCAGTGTGCCTGCGATCAAGGCGGAGGACGCTGACTGTCTCGCGTAATACATTCTTCAACTGATTCCCTATACCAACCCACGAAACTGCAAATCCAGTATGAGAACAACCATCCGAACCCAGGCCCGCTTGTTTGGCGCGACATTGTTGGGAGCAACACTGCTCGTTGGAGCAGATGCCCGTGCAGTGGATATCACACAGACGGTAAATCAATCCGGTGCTGTCGCTGCTGGCTGGTCGGCAGCCATCTGGGGTACGCCGGCGGCCGCGCCACTCCCCACGACCAACTACATCACACCCACCGCATTCTTCGTGCGCTCGCCAAACAATGCCACACCCGGGTCATTTGCCGGCAGCAGCCTGCGGATTGATGCCGGAGGCACGTTCTGGTTGAAGCATAGCGGCATCAATGCGGCCACGATCAATCTGATCATGAACGGTGGCAACCTGCAGTTCCATGGCGGTACGGTGAACAACACCAATTCCAGCCTCGCCGGAACAATTCAGGTGCTCGCTAATTCGACCATCAGCTCCGATCAAGGCGCTGCCAATGCCTGCCACGTCTGGTTGCAAGCGCCGATCAGTGGGAGCGCCAACTTCATCGCCAACATGACGCCCGCGGGCTATGGCTTGATTCTGTCCGGTTCCAATTCTGCCTACGCCGGCAATTGGACCAACAGTGGCGGGTTCATCCAGATCGTGAGTGGCACCACCAACGCGCTCGGCTCAGGCGTCGTGACGCTGCTCAATTCTGGTAATTATCTCTGGTTTAATTCCACCAATAGCCAAACTGCGGACAACGTCATCACGGGGTTGGGCTCGCTGGTGAAAGCGAACACCAACACGGTCACGCTCGGCGGTGACAACTCATTCACAGGAACGACGGTCGTGAGCAACGGCGTCTTGAAGCTGACTTCGGCGACAGCGATCTCCAGTTCGGCGACGATCTCGATCGCCGGCGGTACGGTGGACGCCAGTTCCATCGGAGGTCTAGTGTTGAACACCGGTAACAATCAAAGTTTGAATTGCCGCGGAACGGTGGTCGGTAGTCTGACGGCAGCGACCGAGAACACGCTCAACTTCAATCTGACACCCACCACGAACGACATCTTGAACGTGTCTGGCGCCCTGACGCTCAACGGCACGCCCACGCTCAATCTGACGTTGGCGGGTTATAAACCCAGCGGCACGTATCGTTTGATCAATTACAGCGGGACGATCCAAGGTGGAGGCACGTTCAACCTCGTGCCACCGGTGGGCAGCAGTGAATCCTTTGCGATCGATACGTCGGTTCCTGGGCAAGTGAATCTGATCGTCACAGGTGTCTCGCAGGATCTGATTTGGGCCGGAGGCAGTGGGGTGTGGGATACCAGTTCGGCCAACTGGACTGGGACCGCGACAATCTATTCTCAAGGTGACAATGTCACCTTCAACGACACGGGCACATCGCCGGTGGACGTGATTCTGGCGGTCAGCCCGAGTCTCATGACGGTGAGCAACAACGCCGTCAATTATCAGTTCTATGATCTTGGCATCTCCACCGCCAGCACTCTGACCAAAGCCGGCTCCGGTACGTTGGAGTTCACCAGTCCGAACAACAACTTCACCGGGCCGGTTGATATTCGCGGTGGTGTTTTGTCCATCGGCGCCGGCGGCGGTTTTGGTTCCCTGGGCACGCCGACATTCGTTACGAATAACGGAATGTTTCGGTTGAACATGGCCAGTGGCGGGGCGCTCGTCAATGCGCCCATCAGCGGCGCTGGCGCTGTGGAAGTCAGCGGCGGCGGTGGCGTTTTGGTGCTGAGTGGCACCAACACCTACACTGGTCTTACTACCATTGGCGATCAATGCCAGCTCAATTACTCCACGAGCACGGCGCTGGGCAGTCCCGCAGCCGGCACCGAAATCTTGGCCAATGGCCGACTGGGAGTTGCCTCCTTCGTGGGTTCATTGACCAACGCCGAGCCGATCACCGTCAACGGTGTCGGCGTCACAGCTGCGCCGGGCGCGCTCTATGTCAACACGCCGAACAACAATGTCACTTACAGCGGTCCGATCACGATCGCGAGTGATGCGCGCTTTCGCGTGGTCAACACAGCCGCCCGGATGAATTTTGCCAACACCGTGATCGGCAACAATGTGGCCCTCTGGTGCACGGCGGGTAACGCTGTCGCAGACACCGCGACGACGATTTCATTCCTGAACACGTTTTCGCTCGGGAGCGGCACGCTAACCAAGGACGGTCAGGGCATCGTTGCGTTTGAATCGGCCAACAACACCTGCGGCAGCGTTATCATCAACGGCGGAACGGTTGAAGCGAACGGCGTGTTGAGCGGTGGTCCGGTGACCGTCAATTCCACCGGCGCACTGGGTGGCGTAGGAACATGTGTCGGTGCGGTGACCGTCGCTGCCGGCGGCAGCATCGCTCCGGGCCGGTCGGGCATCGGCACACTGACTTTGAGCAGCACGCTCTCAGTAGATGCGGCCGCGGGCTACGTGATGGAGATCAACCGGACCAACGCACAGAATGCCGACCTATTGGTTGCAGGTTCGATTCCATTGAATGGCACGTTGACCGTGGTGAATGTTGGCCCGGCACTGCAAGTGGGCGACACGTTTGATCTGTTCAACGGTTCGCTTAGCGGCGTGTTCTCGGCGACGAATCTGCCTGCGCTGTCGCAGCCGTACCACGTCTGGGATACTTCATTGCTCGCCAGCCAGGGTATCATCAAAGTATCGACGAATTCTCTGCCGCTGCTGCCGCTCCAAGTCACGGGCTTTGATGTGAACACGACCAACGTGGTGCTGACTTGGAATTCCTATCCGGGCCAGTTCTATACCGTTGAGTATTCCACGAATCTCTCTAACTGGAGTGTGGCGGAAGCCAACATCCCGGCCAACGGTGTGACGAATTCCACCATTCATGCCTTGAGCACCATCCAGCCGTCCGTCGGCAACGATGTCACCCAGGTGCAATATCAGATGGGCACGGTGAACGCGCAGGTGCAGGACGCGGTCGGGTTGATGGCGGCGGATAGTCTGACGCAGGGGCCGGGATTGATCGGCGCGACATGGATTCCGAATGCAACCGTGCTGGGTTATTCGTCGGGACCGGTGTTGCAGGTGAGTTCTGCTTCCCCGGACTTGGCGACGGCGACGGCGAATCAAGCCTGGTTCACGTTCACGCTCACGGTGGGAACGAGCGTGACGGATCTGGACTTGACCAGTCTCTCGTTCAATGGGGCGCGCGGTGGCGGCTCTACTCCGCGCGGTTACGGTATCTACGTGACCACGCCCACGACAACGGATGAACTGGTGCAAGGAGCGACGGACTTCGCCACGCAGCGGCCGACCTGGTCGCCGCAGAACATCAACCTGACAGGACTCACGAGCCTGCAAAATCTCACACCGGGCCAGCAGGTGACGTTCAAGATCGCGGTTTACACACCAGCCACGGGCAGCAGCGTGGAGTTTGATGACATCACCTTGAAAGGAAACGTCTCACCTGGACCGCTGCCGGCCTATGCCGGCGGGGATAAGTTGTTCCTGCGACTCAAACAGCAGTGAGCCAAGTTTAATATTGATCGATTCACACCCCGGTCACTTTTTGTGGCCGGGGTGAATTGATTATATGACCGGAGTGTCATGGCATTAAAAAAGCCGAAGTTGCAACCTTGCTGTCGTTGTCGCTCAATGTCTGTCGTTAGCAAGTCATGAATCGAAGCCGCCAACCTCTGAGTCGCCTGTTCCTGACGGCTTTGCTGTTGTTGGCCGGGTTGCGGGGGGGCGAAGTTCTTGCGGCGTCGCCGGGCGGAACGCCCGTGGATGAATCTTACACCGCGCGGGTCTGGCAGGCGGACGACGGCTTGCCGGAAAACCGCGTCGTGGGCGTGGTGCAATCCGCGGATGGTTATCTGTGGGTCGCGACGCAGGGGGGCCTGGTCCGCTTCGATGGTGTTCGTTTCCAGCGGGTGGATCTGGCTGGTGCACCCGGGACGATCGCTGGAACGATGCGCGTGTTGATCCAGGATCGCTTCGGTCGCATCTGGCTGGCGAAAGAGGAGGGTGGGCGATTGTTTTGTTTTGAAGGCGCCCAGATGCAGACATTGAAAACGGAACCGGCCTTGCCGGGGAATGAAACGCAACGGTCCATGGCGGTTGATGGCGCGGGGGGGCTTTGGGTTTCTTACACTTCGGGAAAACTCATCTGCTGTCGCCCCGACGGCACGGTCGTGATGTTCACTGCCAAAGAAGGTTTGCCCAGTGGGGGCGGTGTCTGCTGGCTGGCCAGTGGTCGGGATGGAACACTCTGGTTTGCCAAGGGCAGCCGGGTCGGAATCTTTCGTGACGGCCGCTTCAACGTCCTGGAGAATTTTGGTTCGGCAGCGCTGCAGATCGCCCCGGCGCGTTCCGGGGGCATCTGGGTTTGTGTGGATCAACGCGTGCTGAAATTCGATCCGGGTGCCGAAACTATGGAGCTTGGGAAAATCATTCCAGCCGAGGCGCGGGATCGTGCCGGACTCGAACCCACGGTGTTGTTGGAAGATCGGTCCGGAATTGTCTGGGTCGGCACGGCTTCCGCAGGTTTGTACCGATGCGACAGCAATTCCATTGCGCGTGTGGAAGTTTCCAATCCCGGTATCCTCAGCCTCACTGAAGATCGCGAGGGCAATCTCTGGGTGGGCACGCGGGGTGGCGGTTTGAACAAGGTGCGGCGCCGGATGACGGCGATGATTAATTCCGCGTCAGGCTTGCCGTTTGAAGCGGTGCAGTCCGTCTGTCAGGATGCCAGCGGCGCGCTGTGGGCGGTCGGCGACAATGGACTGGTGGCGCGGCATGTCCAAACCACCTGGACCCTTCAGGCTTTGGCAGATGGCGAGCGGCCAGCGTATGTGACTTGCGTGGCTGCGGAAACCAATGGCGTCGTCTGGATCGGCGCCCGCGGAGGAAGGTTGTACCGGTGGCAGGATGGGCAGTTTCAGGAAATGAACCTGCGCGAACGATTCCAACAACGTGCCCTCCGGTCGCTGTTGGTCTCGCGCTCCGGTGATTTGTGGATCGGCACGGATTCCTCTGACGTCTTTTACCGGAAGCGCGGCGATCAACTGCAGTCCTTTGGCCTGCCTCCCGGTCGCCGGTTTGTGCGCGCAATGGCCGAAGACACCGCCGGAAATTTCTGGGCCGGGGCCTCGGATGGGTTGCTGGTGCGCGTGACCGGCGACACGCTTGTGGATGAGACGGCCAAGTCCTCGCCGACTTCCATCCGCGGTTTGTATGCAGCCAGGAACGGCGATTTGTGGATCGGATATGCCGGCGCTGGTGTGGGTCGGCTGCGGGATGGTCAGATCACGCGCTTTGCCACCGAGCAAGGGCTGCCGAATGATTATGTTTCGCAGATTCTCGAGGATGATCGCGACAGTCTGTGGTTTGCCGGCAATCAGGGGATTTTCCAGGTGCGCAAACAGGATTTCGAAGACGTGGCCAAAGGCGTAGCGACGCGCATGACGCCGGTCGTTTATGGCCGGAGCGAAGGTATCCCCGGATTGCAGGCGAGTTTCGATTTTTGCCCGGCTTCAACCTGCACGACCAGCAATCGCCTGTTGTTCTCGACGCTGTCCGGGTTGGCGGAGGTGCGGCTGGAGAACGCCCGGTTGAACTATCGGCCACCTGAGGTGTTCGTAGAACGCGTGACGGCGGATGAGCGGACCTTTGCCGTTTATCAAGCGCTCACAACCACGACGGTCACCAATGGCAGTCCGCCGCTCGAGTTGCGGAATCATGGGCCGCAGGCTGAGATACGCTTTCCTGCGGGTATCCAGCAGGTGCAATTCGAATTCACGGCGCTGAGTTTTGTCGCGCCTGAAAACGTGAAATTCCGCTATCAGCTCGAAGGCCTGGATGAGGATTGGGTGGACGCAGGCAATCGCCGCGTCGCCAGTTACACCCACCCACCGCCCGGGCGATACCGGTTTCAAGTCACCGCGTGCAACAACGATGGTATTTGGAATAAGACCGGCGCCACGCTGGCCGTGGTGTTCGAGCCGCACGTCTGGGAAACCTTGTGGTTCAAGTTCGCTGCCATCGGTGTCAGCTTTGCAATTGTCTGTGGGGTGGTGGTGCTCGAGTTGCGGCGGCGACATCGGCGCGAAGTAGAACGGCTCGAACATCAACGCGCGCTGGAACTGGAACGCACTCGCATCGCGCGTGACCTGCATGACGATCTGGGTGTGGGGTTGACGGAAATCGGTCTGCTCGGGGATCTCGCGGGCACGACCGCCGGTTTGCCGGATGCCAGTCGCGAACGCCTGCAGGAAATCACTGGCCGCGCCCGCTCGCTGGCGGCGTCGCTGGATGAGATCGTCTGGGCGATCAACCCGGCCAATGACACGTCGCAATCGTTGGTGGATTATTTCTTCCCGTATGCCCAGCGCCTGCTGGGCAGCGCGGCGATCCGCTGCCGGCTGGAGGTGGTGGAGCCATTGCCGTCAGGAAATTTGAGTGCCGAGGACCGGCACGAGTTTTTCCATGCATACAAGGAGGCGTTGAATAACATCATCCGACATGCCGGGGCGACCCAGGTGCGGATTGCCTTCTCGGCAGCCCGGAGAGATTTGATGATTCGTATCACCGACAACGGACGCGGTCTTGAAGACGCGGACAGCAAAGGGGCGCGTCATGGTTTGCCCGGGATGCGCGAACGGTTGCTGCAACTCGGCGGGCGCTGTGAGATCGCCAGCGCGGCTGGGGGGGGCACGACGGTGACGTTCATCATTCCGGTGCCATCTGGATTAACGACATGATCAAAGTTGCCATCGTGGAAGACGACGCGCGGTTTCGCAAAAGCCTGCGCCGCGTCATCGAATCCAATCCCGATTTGAATTGCATCGCCGAGTACCCCACCGGCGCGGCGGCCATCGCTGGGATTCCGCGTGACCCGCCCGATGTGGTGCTCATGGATCTGAACCTCCCGGATTCCTCGGGCGCGGAAGTGACGGCCAAGCTTAAGCCGCAATTGCCCGGCCTTAGCGTCGTGGTGCTGACGGTTTACAATGATGCCGAACACATCTTCAAAGCATTGCGGTCGGGCGCGGGTGGTTATCTCCTCAAGCAAGCCACGGCCACCGAAATCCTGGAAGCCATCGCCGAGGCGCATCGCGGTGGCGCACCGATGACCAGTGAAATCGCCCGCAAAGTGATTGCCGCTTTCCATGAACCAAAGCCAGAGCCGTTACCTACGGAATCCCTTGCCCCCCGCGAGCGGGAGATCTTGGAACTGGTTGCCAATGGTTATGCCAACAAGGAGATCGCCGACAAACTGGCCATCACTTTGAGTACGGTTTGCTGGTATCTGCACGAGATCTACAAGAAGCTCCACGTGCAAAGCCGCGTGCAAGCCATCAACAAATTGCGTCAGGCCTCCACCCGTTCGACCTCCCCATAACCTGGCATGGCTCGCTCCATACTCGGACGCACCTACGGTTTTGTGGGGTAGAGCAATTCCACCGCCAGTTTAGTATGACTCCGTAATGCATGAATATCACCGTCGGCGCGCAATCGTGCTGTGACGGATCGGGAATGGTTTCCTATGACGACTTCTTTCAAACAAACCATCAGCATGTTAGCAGTGCTGGCGCTGGCGACATCGGCGCCGGCGGAGTCAGCGTTGGTTGAGGTCGCGGTGCAGGTCGCGCCAGGAAAGAATTGGACGAACTATCCCACCCGAACGCTCGCGGCATTGCCTGCCGAGGTTGCTAATCGGGTTGACGCAGGCTTCAGCCAGTACGGTGGCTGGCTCGCCAGAAAGGAAAAGGCCACGGGATTCTTTTACCCGAAACAAATCGGCGATCGCTGGTGGCTGGTTGATCCCGAGGGTTGCCTTTTCCTGCACAAGGCCGTGGTCGCGGTGTCGCCTGTTGGCGGCGATGGGGCCAAGGCTGCTTTCAATCGCAAGTTTGGCACCGATTCAAAATGGGTTGCCAGCACGACGAGTTTGTTGCGGTCGAATGGCTTTAATGGCTTGGGCGCGTGGTCGGATGTGAATCGGATGCGGGAGGCTGAGTATCCGCTCGTTTACACCCGCATCTGGAACTTCATGAGCAGCTACGGTGCGAAACGCGGCGGCACGTATCAGCAATCCGGGCACATCGGTTATCCGAAGGACTGCATTTTTGTCTTCGATCCCGAGTTCGAAACGTTTTGCGACAACTACGCGAAGCAACTGGTGAAGTCCAAGGACGACCCATGGTTGCTGGGCCATTTTTCCGACAACGAAATGCCCTTCAAACGCGACGCGCTCCTGAATTATCTCCAGTTGCCAGAAGCGGACACCGGCTATCAGGCGGCACGCGCATGGTTACAGGCGCGGCATGGGGCGCAGGCCACGATCAAGGATATCACCGAACAGGATCGGAAGGATTTTCTCGCCGATGTCACCGACCGCTACTACCGCATCGTGTCGGCTGCCATCAAGAAGTACGATCCGAACCATTGTTTCCTGGGTTCGCGTTTTCACGGCGGCGAATTGAATTATCCCGAAGTGTTCCGGGCGGCAGGCGCGTACGTGGATGTGATGGCGGTGAATTATTATCGCACGTGGACTCCCTCACCGGAGAAACTCAGCATGTGGTCGAAGGAATCGGGGCGACCCATCCTGATCACTGAGTGGTACGTGAAAGGCGCGGATGCCGGCCTGGCCAACACCAGCGGCGCAGGTTGGATTGTGAAAACCCAGGAGGACCGTGGCCGGTTTTATCAGCACTTCACGCTGGGCCTGCTGGAATCCAAAGTTTGCGTCGGCTGGCACTGGTTCAAATACAGCGACAACGATCCCGCCGAGCCGGGTACCGATCCCTCGAACCGTGATGCGAACAAAGGCATCGTCACCGCGCGTTACGAAACGTATCCCGCCTTGCTCGGGGCGATGAAGCCATTGAACGACCGGGTCTATTCCCTGGCTGACTACTTCGACCGACCTGCCGCCCAGCGCAAGCTGGCCGGAAATGCCGGCGATGCTCCTGCCCTCCCCGCCAATTAGGTTTGGTTGCTGCCGACAGTCTGCGTAAAAGCCGCGGGCGGATCCTCAACCCGGGTTAGTGAGCGCTCAGGATTCTGCCGATGCGACTGTGGCCGCTTCATGCCACAAGACTTCTCAAATCATTGCGCAGAGACTTGACGCATTCTATGCGCGACTCGCTTCACAACAGTCTGCTGCAACCGACCGGAATACTACGACCCACAAGCTGGAAGTTGCTGGTGCTTGGCAGCGCGTTGGTATTTGCGTCCGTCTCATTGGGGATCGCGGACGATGTCCGGGTGATGGCGCGTCCGGACTCAACGCAGACGAATCGTCATTACATCAGCAACCGGCTACCGCTGCAACCGAGCGCACTGATTCCGTTGCCAGTCGGCGCGGTTCAACCCCGGGGCTGGTTGCGGGTGATGCTCGAACGCCAACGCGATGGGTTGACCGGGTACCTGGGTGAAATCAGCGGCTGGCTGCAAAAGGATGACAACGCCTGGTTGAGCCAGAGCGGGAAGGGCAAATACGGCTGGGAAGAAGTGCCGTACTGGCTGCGCGGATACATCGACCTCGCCTATATCTTTGATGACGCCAATATGTTCGCCGAGGCGAAAATCTGGATCGAAGGCGCGCTGGCCGGTCAGCGGGTGGATGGAGATTTTGGTCCGGACCAGCGGTTGGACGACGGCACGCGTGATTACTGGGGCAATATGCTCATGTTGTACTGCCTGCAGAGTTATCACGACAAAACGCACGATACGCGCGTGCTGGAACTGATGTCCCGGTATTTCAAGCATCAACTGTCGGTGCCGGACAACCAGCTGCTCACCGGCTATTGGCAGAAGATGCGCGGGGGCGACAACATCTACAGCGTCCAATGGCTTTACAATCGCACCGGCGATCCGGAGTTGTTGAAGTTGATGGAGAAGTTGCATCGGTGCACCGCCAACTGGTGTATGAAGGATGACCTGCCCAACTGGCACAACGTCAACATCGCCGAGGCGTTCCGTGAGCCGGCGCATTACTACCTGCTCACCGGCAAGAAATCCGATCTGCAATTCGCGTACGCCAACTTCCACGAGATCCGCCGGCGCTTCGGCCAGGTGCCGGGTGGCATGTTTGGTGGTGACGAAAACTGCCGGGCGGGCTACACCGATCCGCGCCAGGGCACGGAGACCTGCGGCTTTGTCGAACAGATGTTCTCCGACGAATTGTTGCTGCACATCACCGGCGATCCTTTCTGGGCAGATCAATGTGAAGAAGTGGCCTTCAACATGTATCCAGCGGCCGTGATGCCGGATTTCAGGTCGTTGCGTTACCTGACGGCGCCGAACATGATAGTGAGCGACAGCAAGAATCATCACCCGGGCATTGATAACCGTGGGCCGTTCCTGATGATGAACCCGTTCAGCTCCCGCTGTTGCCAGCACAATCATTCCTTCGGCTGGCCGTATTTCAACAAGCACCTCTGGGCCGCAACGCCCGATAATGGACTCTGTGCGGCGATTTATTGCGCGAGCGAGATCAGCGCGAAAGTGAGTGACGGAGCCAGAGTAAAGATCGTGACAGAAACGCGTTACCCATTCGAAGAGGCGATCCAATTCACAGTAAGTCCGGAACGCCCGGTGACTTTCCCCCTGTATCTGCGCATCCCTGCCTGGTGCCAGACGCCGCAGATTTCCATCAACGGGAAGCGCATGGCCGTCAAAGCCGAGGCTGGGAAGTTTGTCCGCCTCGAAAGAGAGTGGCGTCGAGGTGAAATCGTTACGCTGAAACTACCGATGGCCATTTCCCTCCGGCAATGGGCGCGCAATCAAGGCAGTGTGAGCGTGGATTACGGCCCGTTGACCTTCTCGCTGAAGATTGGGGAGCGCTATGATCGCCGCGACAGCAAGCAGACCGCGATCGGTGATTCGAGCTGGCAGCCCGGCGCGGACGCCTCCAAATGGCCGTCCTATGAAATCCATCCGACCACGCCATGGAACTACGGTCTGGTGCTCGACCAGAAGAAACCGACATCGTCGTTCAAGCTGAAGAAGCGTGGCTGGCCGAAGGATGATTTTCCATTCACCACCGAATCGGCACCGCTGGCGATGACCGTGAACGCGAAACAGATCCCCGAATGGAAACTCGACCGCCATGGATTGTGCGCACCCTTGCAAGCGAGTCCCGCCTTCTCGGCGCAACCGACCGAAACCGTCACCCTGGTTCCGATGGGCGCGGCCCGGTTGCGCATCGCGTCATTCCCGACGGTAAGTTCCGCGCCGCTGGCAAATCGCTGGCAGGCTGACTGACGGTGATCATTCGATCCAGACGGGTTGGGTGAACGCGCCATTGGCGGCGATGTCCCAGACTTCCAGGCGAATCCACTTCTGGCCCTTCAACTCGACCGGGATACGGAGCGTGCGCCTGCCGAAAGATTCGGTGTCGGTGAGGTCAATGCGCTGACGCTGAATGGACTGACCGTTGCCCGAAACGATTTCGGCAAACGCCAAAGGAAAGGTCCATTCCAGATTGGCGCGAAGGGTGGCGTTGTCAGTGCGTCGCTTTGAAATGACTTCACCACTCTCTTTGCCCGCGACCGTGAACTTCGGGATCAGGACTTCGCCGGTGGTTGTGAAGAATTGTCCGGTGCGCAAAATGTCGAGCACCGGCTGCCAGCCGGCGGCGAACTTCGGGCTGTGTTTCAACCTCAGATAGTTGATGTTCATGTGCGCGTAGAGTTCGTAATCGGGCTCGACCCTGAACACGTCAACTTCGCCGATGATCTGCTTCCGCTGTCCCCATTGATTCATATCGTCAAGCAGATCGAGCACGCGCCAGCCGAGCGTGGGACGTGAGAGATCGGCGGGCATGGCCTTCCACGCCGCCCCGAGGAAATGGTCCGATTGGTAGAAGGGTTTTGTGCGATATTCATCGGGGAATTTGATCGAAGCCTTGATCCGTGCGTGTGCCGTCCACATCAGGCCATTTTCTCTTTCCATGAGCTTTAGGACATCGTCGGGGCTACCGACGTGATAGACTTTTCCGTAGCCATCAATGTTCTCTTCGAAGGGTTCGTTCGGGCCACGATTCAGCACCCAGTAAACGGGCTTGGGAAAGAAACTGATCCAGTGCCCGCCAAGGTGTACGTTCGGCTCTTCACCTGGCAACAGAAGCAACTCATCGTCGGAGAGCCGCGCGCATTCTTCGTGCATGGCTTTGAGCATCCGCAAACGATCTGGAGTTTTCTGCGCCGGCGTCCAACCGTGATGAAATTCTGCGAGATGGACGATGTCCACGCCGGTCTCCTTGAACTTGGTAACGAAGCCCGGCGTTTCAAGTCCCTTGGGGATGCCGTCAGTGTTTTGTTTCTTCTGGCGGTCAAGAAAATCAAGCGTGTGCTCGATGTGGTAGTGGCTGGTGAAAGTCTTGTGGTCCGGCAGTTCCTTGAACCGATCATCATGCGTGTAGCTGGCGACTTCCTTCAAGGCCTGTTCGCCATCACCGGTGCTCAAGAGGTAGAACACGCCCAGGCAATGCTCCTGGTTGGCAGGCGCATCGAACCACGGCACCCAGCGCTTGTCACCGTGGAGTGGCTGACGGATGCCGAAGCCGAATCCCTCGGGCATCTTGCTGTAACCGCTACCGAGCCAGTTGAATTGAAAGTTCTCTGCAAAATCGAGCGGGTAGAAATATTGGTGTGGTGCAGGGAAAACGGCGATTGAGCCGTTATTACCCGCGGCGACAACCGTCCGTTGTTTCACGGCGAGGGGTCGTGCTTTGGTCATGATATCCGGCGCTTCGCCTTGAAGTTTCCATCGCGGGTCGAGCCAGACGGTTTTCTGCCAATCCGGTGAAGCGCTGCTCAGGCCGGTGTCATACAAGATGGCGCGCAACTCCTGCTTCGTGCGGATGACTGTTTCCAGGTGGATCAGGGGGCTGTTGGGATAGAGCGTGAAGTGCAGGTCGCCGGTGAACGAACCCGCGGAGACTTCACCGATGCGCACCGTCACGCGCGTGCCATTGCGAGAGACGTGCACGCTCTTCTTTGCCAGCAAGACCGGGTGGGTCTCATGTGGTTTCTCCCGCGGATTTTCGAAGAACACCATCCCCCGGAAAGCTTCGTCGAACTTTTTCCTGTCCCGTTCGCCGATGGTGAGCGTGGTGACCGGATCAAGGCGGGTGGCCAGCGCTTTGGTTGGCTGACCTTTGCGGGTCAGCGCGAGGGATTGGATGAGAGGTTGGTCCGGGCGCAGGTCAATCACCAGTTCCCCGGTCTCCTTCGAAGACGCCGGCCAGGTGATCCTTAGTGTGTCTTCGTCCGCCCGAGAGACTTTTATAACGCCAGATTTAGCGGTGACGTTACTGTCGATTTCAACTGGCACAGTTGCCGATGAAGTCGCCAGCGACAGTAAGCCGAGCAGCATCGCAGTAGCGAAATGGTTGAACTTGATTGCACGACTTTGCACGGAGAAGAGTGTTTGTTTTGACATGAGATCTAAAGTGAGCTTCCCGATCTGGGTGTTACAGCATTTGTGATTAAAGGATCGCCAGTAGCTTCATGCTGCTTGATGAACTGGATCAAGGCGTCTACCTGGGCTGGTGTTAGCGCGGCACCGAAACCAGGCATGCCTTTGTCTCCCAGCCCGCTGCGGATGATGCGGCGCATGCCTTCGTCGTCCTTGGCGAACAAGCGTTTGCCGTCGAGCAATGTGCGTTGCAGCCCGCCGCGCAATCCCGGACCATGGCATGGCGCGCAATAACCTGGAATCAGCACTGCGGCATCAGTGCTGTCGGGGTCGAACGAAGCGACCGCGGTTTCACTTCCGCCCCATTCCGCGGCCAGCGGCATGCCAGATTCGGGCAGCCGCTTGGGCACGACACGCAGGATTAGATCGTAGTCCGGTCGCGGCGTGCCTTCCGGTGGATCGAATTGTGACGTCGTAAAGTAGATGAACCCATCCGGTCCTTCAGCCACTTCGCGGATGCGGCCGTACTTGCGATGGAGCAATCGTGTGGCCGAGATGACGTTTGTCCGATTGAGTTCAACACGCAGAATGCCTTCCCCGCGTAAACAACCGACCAACAGATTTCCCTTTAAAGCTGGAAACACATCACCGCGGTAAAAAGTAGCGGCCGCCGGGCCGACTGCAGGGGTGAATTCCAGCAAGGGCGATCGCATCCCCGGCTTGTCCGCGCGATGGTCAATGACCGGCCAGCCGTAGTTCTCACCTTTGACTATGTGGTTGATCTCATCGCCGTGATTGGGGCCGTGCTCGGGAGCGAACATGAACCCCGTGCCGGGCTGGAAAGCGAGACCTTGGGGATTCCGATGTCCGTAGCTCCAGATCTCGGGACGGGCGCCGGGCGTGTTCAGGAATGGATTGTCGGCGGGTATCGAACCGTCATCCTGCAACCGAAGAATCTTTCCCGCGAGCGATTCGAGCCGCTGGGCCAGCGGCGGATCATTCGCGTCGCCGGTGGTGATGAACAACTTGCCATCGGGCGCAAATCGTAACCGGCAGCCGGTATGGTTTTGAAAGGCCGGGATGTTCTGGATGATGGTGTGCGGCTCGATCAGGGTGTTGCCAGTCTCGCGGTAGCGGACCACTTTCAGTTTTGGGACGCCGTTCGTGGTGTAGTTGTAGGCGAGATAAAGCAGATGGTTCGTTGCAAAACCAGGGTGGGCTGCCATGCCAAGCAGTCCCATCTTAACGTTGGGAGTCACCTCCGGGACAATGAGTGCAGGTTTATCAAGCAGCCGGCCGTGTTCGAAGACTCGCACCTGACCGGGGCGCTCGGTGACGAACAGGCGTCCATCAGGCACAAATGCCAGTGACCACGGCGCTTGCAACCGGGTAGCCACAATCTCCACCCGCACATCTTCGCCGAAGTCGCCCGCCGGTGGCACCGGCGGATTGGACTGGGCGCAAACGTGCATGGCACCGGCAAGCAGTGTAAAGCTTGCCGCTTTGCGGATAAGGCCGACTGGCTGCATAATTTCGGAGTTGATGTAGTTGAACAAATCCCGGTTGCCGCCTCAACCGTCCCGTCTGTGGCCATTTCATGCCACATGACTCCGGTGGAATAAGTTGCGAGCCTGAAAGCCTGTGTCCCCTGAGCCACTTAGATTCACAACGTTCGCCCGACCGCGCGACCAGCGCGGGGGGGGAATGGACTGACCCGAAGCATCCAAGATTCATGAAATCATCTGTTGTTCTCGCCGGGGCTTCCGTTTTTTTGATGGTGGCGCAACTGGTCGTGGCCCAACCGTACGGACTGGATCAACCCCAAGCCGTCGGGCCGTACCTGAACAACATCTTCCCGAACACTGCGCCCGCATCGTCCGCGTCGTGGAATGTCGAGATCGCTTTCACGAACGCGACGTTCGACCAGCCGATGTTCCTGTTGCCGTATCCCGGCACGAACCGGCTCGTCATCTTGCACAAGCCGGGGCGCATCTCCACGTTTCCAAATCGTCGCGACGTACAGCAGGTGGAAATTCTGCCGTTCCTCGACATCAGTGCGCGGACGTTCACGGTTTCCGATTCCGGGCTGACCGGCATGGCGTTTCATCCGGAGTTCGGACAACCCGGCTCGACGAATCGCGGTTTCATCTACCTGACTTACAAATGGCGCCCGTCCCCGGATGGCGGTGCCAATTCCGAATATGCTTTCTGGCGGCTCTCGCGGTTCACCGTGCCTGACGGGCAGATGACCGCTGATCCAAATTCCGAACTTGTGCTGGTTCAGACGTTCGACCGGCAGATGTTCCATGATGCCGGCTGTCTGTTGTTCGGGCCGGATGGTTTTTTGTATTTCTCCGTCGGCGATGAAGGCGGGGCGAATGATCAATACAATAGCACTCAGACCATCAGCGAACGGTTGATGTCCGGTATCTTTCGCATTGATGTGAACCAGAATCCTTTGCTCAGTCATCCGATCCGGCGGCAGCCGTTCCATCATCCGGCGACCCCGGCGGGCTGGCCGGTGAGTTTCACGACGAATTATTTCGTTCCGAACGACAACCCGTTCGTCAATACCAACGGCGCGAATCTCGAGGAGTTTTACGCACTCGGCTTCCGCCAGCCGTATCGGTTTTCGCGTGACCCGGTGACGGGTTTGATCTGGGTGGCGGACAGCGGGCAAAGCACGCGCGAAGAGGTGGATATCCTTGTGCCGGGGGCGAATTACCAATGGGCGTATCGCGAAGGCACAGCGCCGGGACCGAAGGCTGGGCCGGCCATCACGAACGGCTTTGAGAAGCTGCCGCTCTGGGATTACGGTCGCGATCAGGGCGGCGCGGCGATCGGCGGTTATGTTTATCGCGGAGTCGAGCACGCGGCGTTTCTCACCGGAAAATATATCCTGGTGGATAACGTCTCGGGCCGCGTCTGGGCCATCACTTCCGACGGCACAACACTGACTAACGTCGAGTATCTTACCAGCATGCCGTCGGGCTCTGTGTATGGCGGCACCTCGTCGTGCGGCGTGGATGCGAACGGCGAGATTTATTTCCTGAAATTCGGCGGCACCGGCGCCCAACGCATCTTCAAGCTGGCGCGCAGCACGGTCATCGTGCCCGAACCGCCGCTGCTGCTCTCGCAAGTGGGCGCGTTCACCAACCTCGCGACACTCACGGCAGCGTCAGGTTTGATTCCTTACAACGTGAACTCGCCGCTCTGGTCGGATGCCGCAGCCAAGTATCGGTGGCTCGCCATCCCGAATGACGGGTCACACAACACGGCCGCGGAGAAGATCACTTTCTCGCCGACGAACGAATGGCAGTTCCCCGCGGGTTCGGTGTTCGTGAAGCATTTTGAACTGGCGGCCAATGACACGAACGCCTCGGCGGTGCATCGGCTGGAGACCCGCTTCCTGGTTCGTGACCAGAATGGCGGCGTCTATGGCGTGACTTACAAATGGCGCGCGGATGGTTCGGATGCGGACCTGCTGTTGAATGGCACCAATCAGAATTATCTCGTCACCACGCCGACCGGAATCCGCACGCAGCTTTGGAGTTTTCCCAGCCGGCTGGATTGTCTGGCCTGCCACAATTCCAACGCGAAGGGTGTGCTCGGGCTCAAAACGCATCAGCTCAACGGCAATTGTTTCTATCCGACCACCGGCCGCGAGGACAATCAGCTGCGCACGCTGGGACACCTCGGTCTGTTCACCGCCGAATACAGCGAGGCGCAGCTTGCGACCTATCTGAGATCTTATCCTATCAGCGACACCAACCAGTCGTTGGCGACGCGCGTGCGTTCCTACATCGATGCGAATTGCTCCCACTGTCATCGTCCGGGTGGTCAACGCGCGAACTTTGATGCCCGCTACATCGTGCCGCTCGAACAGCAGAATCTCATCTACGGCGCGGTGTTCGATCCGGTCAACGACGCGACCGACCGGGTGGTGCGGCCGCAGGATCTGCTGCATTCGATGCTGCACAACCGGCCCAATCGCGTCGGCGCGTTGCAGATGCCGCCATTGGCCAAGAACATGATCGATACGAACGCCATGCAACTCATCGGCGATTGGATCATGAGCTTGCCGACCGGGCCGGGAGTGACGCTGGCGCGCACCAACTCAAGCGTGCCGGTATCCGGACCGTTCGTGGTGAACGTTGATTTCACCGAGCCGGTCACTAATGTCCAGGCCAGCCATTTCATCGTGTCGAACGGACAGGTCAGTGGCTTGAGCGGTTCGGGCTCGAGCTATTCGATCATCGTCACGCCGCAGGTCAAAGGCGCGGTGAACATCCAATATGCCGCCAACAAGGTCGTCGGGGCGACCGGGCAGGGGAACTACCCGTCGAATCCGCTTTCCGTTTCATTTGACCCGCTGAATCAATTCCTATCCACCTGGCTGCCGTTCGAAGAGGGCGCCGGTGTGACCACGGCAGATGGTTCGGGCAATGGTAACAACGGCGCGTTGAACAACATGCCGGCCAGCGCGTGGATCACCGGTAACATCGGCAACGCGCTTGCATTTGATGGCTTCGATGATTACGTGCGGATCAACAATCAGTTGGGCGCGACGTTCACCATCAGTTGCTGGCTCAAGACCACGCAGATATTCCAGCAGGTGACGCCGACGTACGACGGCACGGGCATCATCTGGTCGGATGTCGGTGGTGGCGCGAACGATTTTGTCCTGGGCGGCACGCGTAGCGTCGGCGGCACCAACCGGCTCTCGTTCTTTGTCGGCAGCGGCAACGTGACCGTGACCGGCACCAAGCCGATCAACACCGGTCAATGGACACATATCGCGGTCACACGCAACGCCACCAACGGGGAAGTGAAACTTTATGTGAATGGGACGTTGGACGTGACCGGCACGGCCGGCGTTGCCACCCTGAATGCCAACCCCAACATCCACATCGGCGGCAACACGCTCGATAACCGCTATTTCAACGGCTCGATCGACGACATGCGCTTCTATTCACGAGTGTTGACGCAGTCTGAGCTCACGTCGTTACTCACGACGACTCCGCCGACGGTCACGCTCACTACGCCTTTGGCCACGGTGACAAACGATTTCACGGTGTCGGTCGCTTTCAGTGAAGTGGTGCTTGGGTTCACCGCCGAGGATCTCGTGGTGATCAATGGCACCGCCGGCCCGCTGGCCGGCAGCGGCGGGGTTTATTCGTTCACTGTGACCCCGACCTTCCCGGGCGCGGTGACGGTGCGGATTCCCGCCGCCGCCGCGGTGGACGCCGATGGCAACGCCAATCCCGCTTCGACGGATCTGGTGGTGACCGCGGTGGACAGCGCCATTCCCACTCTGGGACTGGTCGGTCATTGGTCGTTCAACGAGACGAATGGGACGACGGCTTTCGACAGTTCCGGCACGGGCAATCACGGCAGCATGATCAACCTCAACAACGCCAACCGCGTGCCGGGTGTCTGGGCCAACGGGCTGTCGTTCAACGGTACGAACACTTACGTGGCCGTCAGCAACGCCTTGGGCGCGGACTTCTCGCTCTCGCTCTGGATCAAAAGCACCCAGCTATTCCCGCAGACCGACCAGACCTTCAACGGCACGGGCATCATCTGGTCGGATGTGAACGGGGCAGGGAACGATTTCATCCTCGGCGGGACGCGCAATCTCACCGGTACGAACCGCCTTTCGTTCTTCACCGGCAATCCCGACAGTTCACTCAACGGCACGCGCAACATCACCGATGACAAGTGGACGCATCTGGCGATCGTGCGCAAGAAAGCGACCGGCGAGCGGCGGATCTTCGTGAACGGCGTGCTGGAGGCAACCGGCAACGCCGGCACTAACCTGCTGACGGCCAATTCGCAGATCCACATCGGCGGCAACACGCTGAACAATCGCTATTACGCCGGCCTGATGGACGAAGTGCGCGCCTACAACCGGGCATTGTCTGATGCCGAAGTGGCCGCGCTGGCGGAAGCCGGGGGATACGCTTCGTGGGTGATGCAAACCATGCCCGGCGCGCCGGCGGCCTCGACGGTGGCCACAGCCGATCCCGATGCGGACGGTCAGATGAATCTCCTGGAATACGCCTTCGGCACTGACCCACTCGTGGTCAGCCAGTCGCCCTTCAACATCGAGCGCGCGGGCGACGGCTCGCTGTGGTTGACGTATCCACGCCGCACCGGTTACTCCGGCTTGCGTTACACGGTCCTGCAATCGGCTGACCTCGTGTCGTGGTCCGCGGTGGACAGCGGATTCTTGGATGAGATCACGCAGCCTGTGCCGGGTGAATCCTTGGAGATTGTCCTCGGGCGCATCGTGGATGTCACCGGGCGCGCGTTCTTCCGGCTGGAAGTGGAAGCGATCACACCCTGATTCCAGCTGACAGACGGCGCTTTACGCGCTGGGGTCGTCGTCTAAGATTGTCCCACCTTGACGTGCCAAATCCCCAGCCTACTTGTTCTGGTCCTTGCCGGCCTGTCTTTGTTGGCGGACGTTGCGCGCGCGTTTGATTCTGGTTTCGCGGAGACCGAGGGCGCGGTCCGCGTCTGGCAGCGCGCGGATCAGCGCGCGGACGGTCTGCCGTCGGATTCGGTCACGGCCATCATCCAGACCCGGGATGGTTTTCTCTGGTTGGGCACGAGTGAGGGGTTGGTCCGCTTCGACGGCGACAAGTTCACGCCCCGGGAATTGTCAGAGACCGCCACGAACAGCGCCATCTGGGTCACGGCGTTGACTGAAGATGAGCGCGGGCATCTGTGGATCGGCACGCAGCAGGACGGTTTGTTCGAACTGGTCGAAGGTCAACTCAAACACTACACGAAGAATCAGGGTTTGCTTGATGACAACGTGACGAGTCTCGCCGCGGACGGCAGGGGTTCCGTCTGGATCGGCACGAAGTCCGGCCTGAACCTCTACACGGGCAAGGGATTCAAAGCGTTCACGGCCAGGGAAGGGCTGGCCGATGAATCGGTCTCCGGGGTGGTGGTGGCGCGTTCAGGCACGGTGTGGATCACCACGCGCAGCGGCATGTATCAGTTTGCCGGGGGCCGGGTCGCCCCGTACGAGTTCCAGACCGAGAGCCAGGGTCGTAATCCCGAGTATCTGAGCGCGTATGAGGATCGCAGCGGGAATGTGTGGGCCTATGGCGCCACCTTCTTCATCAACCTGGCCGATCCCAGCAAACGTTTCAATTACTTCCGCGGCAATGAGGCGGCGTCGGTCCGCATCTGGAGTTTGTGTGAAGGGCACGACGGCCGGCTCTGGATCGGTACCAGCCGCCCCGGCTTGCTATGCTTTGATGACAACCGGTTTCAACTGGTGAACATCGGCGAACAGCTCGGGACTTATGACGTGCGCGCCATCTGCGAAGATCGCGAGGGTAATCTCTGGCTCGGGACCTCGGGCGGCGGGCTCGTGCAATTGCGGCCGCAACCGGTCCACATTTTGCGCGCCAGCCAGGGATTGCCATCGGTTTCGCCCACCGCGCTGGCTTTGGATTCCGGTGGCCGGGTCTACGTGGGGCTCGCGCGCGGCGGAGTGTTCGCCAGTGATGCCGGCCGGTTCGAGCGCTTTGGCGGGGGCGGATTGAACGTCCAGGAATTCGTATCGGCACTGGCCGTGGCGACGGATGGCACGGTCTGGGCGGGCACGTTGGGGGGAGGGCTGTACGGTTTGCGCCGGGATCGTGCGGTCCAGTTCACCACCGCGAACGGGTTGGCTGACAACTCGGTGATGTCTGTCTGTGTGGATCGCGAGGGAAACATCTGGGCAAGCACGAGTGCCGGCACCGTGCATCGCTTCAACGGTCCGGCGGTCACCCGGTTTGATGGCACTGCCGGTTTGACGGGTGCGCCGGTGACCGTGCTGGCGGCGGGTTCGGATGGCAGTGTCTGGCTCGGGACCGAAGACGGCGTGGTTTTGCGAAGTGAACGGGACAAGTTTGTGATCGCCCAGGCTGCAAACAAGTTGGGCCGGCGACCCATCCTCGCGCTATCGGAAAGCGCCCAGGGCCGGCTGTGGATCGGCTCGGCGGGCGGCGGGTTGGCCTGTCTGGCGGATGGCATCACCACGACTTGGAACACCGCGAACGGTCTGCCGCACGATGTCGTGGCTGGCGTGATCGAGGACACGGCCGAGAATCTCTGGCTGGCGACCGGCGCGGGAATTTATCGCGTGGCGCGGAGTTCATGGCATGGAACCCCCGTCGAGCCGCACCCCCCGTTGACCAGCAAGCTGATTTCTGACGCCAAGACATCCTACGAAGCCGCGACTGTTTCCGGCGGCATGCGCGCCCTGCGGGCGGCGGAAAGCAAGTTGTGGTTTGCCACGTCCGAAGGGGTCTTGCATGTGGACACGCGCCGGTCGGATGCCCAGCCGGTGACGGTGCCGCTCTATGTGGAGAGCATCGCCATCAACGGTCAGCCACCGCTCTCGGTGTTGCAAACCGCCACGTTGGCTTCTGTGTTTTCAAACGGGGTGCCGGCGGAACTGCCCGGCGACCTGCGTTCGCTGGACATTTTTTTCACGGCGCTGAAATTCGCCGCGCCGGAAAAGGTCCGCTTCCGCTACAAACTCGAGGGCTCCGATCCGGAGTGGATTGAAAATACCTCGACGCGATCGGTGCGCTACGGCCGGCTGGCTTACGGGCGTTATCGGTTCCGCGTTGCCACTCACGCAGGCGACGGCGTGTGGCAGGAGGCGGCCACACCGTTTGCGTTCATCCTGCCGACGCCGCTGTATCTGCAGTCATGGGCCATCGGCTTGTATTGTATCGGCGCCATCGCGTTGGTGGCGGCCATCGTTCGCGTCGTGTCGCACCGCCGACTGCGGCATGCCCTCGCCCAGTTGGAACAACAACAGGCGCTGGAACGCGAACGCATGCGCATCGCGCGTGACATGCACGATGAGATCGGCTCGAAGCTCACCAAGATCTCCTTCCTGAGCGAGCATGCGCGCATGGACGCCAAGTCGGCCGGGCCGTTGGCGGCCAAGGTCGAGTCCATCGCGGAAGCGTCGCGTGAGCTGTTGCAAACGATGGACGAGATCGTCTGGGTCGTGAACCCGCGCAATGACACGCTGGAACACCTCGCCGCCTACCTGAGCCATTACGCGGGCGAGTATTTCCAGAACACGAGCGTCGAGTGCGAGGTGCGCCTGCCGCGGGCGCTCCCGCATCATCCGCTATCGTCCGAAGCGCGGCACAATTTATTCCTGACTTTTGAAGAAACCTTGAACAACGTACTCAAGCATTCCGGTACGGCGAAGGTGAAGGTGGAGATGAATCTCCACGCGCCGGAGTTCGAGATCAATATCACGGATGATGGCCGCGGCTTCGATCCAGCCGCCGTGCCTTCCGGCAACGGCTCGACCCGGGGGCAACGCGGCGGGAACGGATTGCGCAATATGCGCCAGCGGCTGACGGACATCGGGGGTGAATGCGTCATCCGCAGTCAGCCGGGCAAAGGCACGACGGTTTCACTCAAGATCCGGCTGAATCCAAACCCAGCCAGAACCGCATGAAGAAAGTCATCACAGTTTCGATCGTGGACGATGAGGCCGACCTGCGCGAACACATCGCCGGCTACCTCGCCGCCGCCGGTGATATCCGCTGTCTGAGCGCCTACGCCAGCGCGGAGGAGGCGCTGGAGCGGTTGCCGCAGGATAAACCCGATGTCGTGCTGATGGACATCAATCTGGGCGGAATGGACGGCATTGAATGCGCCCGCCGGTTGAAGACCCAGATGCCGGAAGCGCAGATCCTGATGCTCACGGTGTTCGAGGATACGGAAAAGATCTTCAAGGCGCTGGCGGCGGGCGCAAGCGGCTATCTGCTGAAGCGCCTGTCACCGAAGAAACTCATCGAAGCCATCGCGGAAGTGCGCGCCGGCGGCTCGCCGATGTCGGCCTCCATCGCCCGCAAGGTCGTCCAGTCGTTTCAGGCCGCGCCGCCGCGCGGCGATGAATCGGTGGACCTTTCCCAACGCGAGCGTTCGGTGTTGGATGGATTGGCCGAGGGGCTGGCGTACAAGCAGATCGCCGATCAGCTGGGCGTGAGCATCCACACGGTGCGGAATTACATCCGCCGCATCTACGAAAAACTCCACGTGCAGACGCGAACGGAAGCGGTGGCAAAATTTTTGCGGAAATGAAAGGCGAAGGCCATTCAACCAAACGCGGTGGCCACTTTATGCCACATGACAGGACCGGATTTCTTGTCAGGCTGGCTAAGGTGACCACGCACCTGCCCACAAACGCAAAACGCCTCGGTCCATTGGCGCTGGCGCTCGTGGCGTTGGTTTCGGCGCGCGGTGAGGGCGCAGCGGACTGGAGCATCAAGCAATCACCATTGATGACCCGTTGGGCCGCCGAGGTGAATCCGACCAATGCGCATCCCGAGTATCCGCGGCCGCAACTGGTCCGCAGCGCGTGGTTGAATCTCAACGGGCTTTGGGATTACGCCATCGTTCCCAACGGCAACGCGCCGACAAATTATCAAGGTCGGATTCTCGTGCCGTTTCCGGTGGACTCGGCGTTGTCCGGCGTCATGCAGCGCTTGGACGATACAAACACCCTTTGGTATCGGCGACAGGTGGCGATCCCGGCGGTCTGGCGCGGGCAGCGGGTGCGGTTGCATTTCGGAGCGGTGGACTGGCAGGCCCGGGTGTTCGTCAATGGCAAGAGCGTGGGGCAACATCGCGGCGGCTACGACGCGTTCAGTTTTGACATCACTGACCAACTGACCTGGAATGGCAAAGACGAAATCGTGGTGATCGTGACCGACCCGACCGAAGGCGATCAGCCGCGGGGCAAGCAATCGCGCAAACCGGAGGGCATTTTTTACACCCCGACCTCCGGTATCTGGCAGACCGTCTGGCTCGAACCGGTGCCGTCAGTGTCCATTGACGGAATCAAGACCACCCCGGATGTGGATGCGAGCACGCTGCGGTTGACGGTTTCGGTCAACAGTCTTTCCGACAAACTTCGGGTGGAAGCTGTCGTGACCGGTGGCGATAAGGAGATGATGCGCAGCAGCGGCCTCCCGAACGGGGAATTGAAACTCAACCTGCCGGCGGCGCGATTGTGGTCGCCGGATGATCCGTTTCTTTATGATCTGCAAGTCATGTTGAAGGACGGCGACAAAGTCCTCGACACAGTGACCAGTTACTTCGGGATGAGAAAGATCGCGCTCGGCAAGGACGCCCAGGGCGTGACCCGCATCGCGCTCAACGACAAATTCGTCTTCCAGGTCGGCACGTTGGACCAGGGCTTCTGGCCGGATGGCGCTTACACCGCGCCAACGGATGCGGCGTTGCGTTCCGACGTTGAGTTCCTGAAACAAGCCGGATTCAATCTCATCCGCAAGCATGTGAAGATCGAACCGCAACGCTGGTATTACTGGTGCGACAAACTCGGCTTGCTCGTCTGGCAGGATATGCCCAGCGGCAACAACGCCACGGTGGAAGGCCGGCGGAATTTTGAGACGGAACTGCACCGCATGGTCAACGGGCTGGAGAATCACCCCTCGATCATCGTTTGGGTGTTGTTCAACGAAGGCTGGGGTCAATACGACACCGAAAGGCTGACGCAGTGGTTGAAGACGCTCGATCCCTCCCGGCTGGTGGACAATGCGAGTGGGTGGACGGACATGCGGGTGGGCGATCTGATCGATGTGCACAGTTATCCCGGCCCGGACTCGCCATTGCCGGAATCCCGGCGGGCGGCGGTATTGGGTGAGTTTGGTGGCCTGGGTTTGCAGGTGACCAATCATTCATGGTCGTCACGCTGCTGGGGCTACTTGATGTTGCCTGACCAGAAAGAGCTGACGGCGCGTTACACCCGGGCGTTCAAGCAGGTCTGGGCCCTGCATCATCTTCGCGGCCTGAGCGCGGCAGTCTACACGCAGACGAGCGATGTCGAAACGGAGTGCAATGGCCTGCTCACCTACGACCGGGCGGTGGCGAAAATCGATTCCGCTGCGTTGCTCGCGGCAAATCGCGGTGAATTCTCCGGGCCACCGATGAAGGTGATCCTGGCAGATGCTTTGTTGGGCCGCACGAAGTGGAAATACACGACCGACAAGCCGGCAGACGACTGGTTCAAGCCCGGCTTCGATGCAGTGGTATGGAAGGAGGGCATCGGCGGCTTCGGCAAGCAGGGTACGCCGGGCTCATTTTCTTCGACGACGTGGCAGACCAGTGACATCTGGTTGCGGACCGATTTCACGCTGACAACGGAGACGCCATCGAATCTGCGGCTGCGCGTGTATCATGACGAGGACGCGGCGATTTATCTCAACGGCGTGCTGGCCTTGAAGCTTAAAGGTTATGTCACGGACTACGAGGATCACGAGATTGCAGCCGAGGCGGCTGCGACATTGCGACCCGGGCTTAACAACATCGCCGTGCATTGTCGCCAGACCAGCGGCGGGCAGGGCATTGATGTAGGCATTCTCGCGACGCTGCCCGAGAAACAGCCGGAGCCGGGGGCAAAGAATTAGCTGACGCATTTGAATCAAACTGATTCTGGCCGCATCCAAGAAGCGCGTTAGCAAGGCTGTTGAAACCAGCATGGAATTTATGAGGCAAGTGAAACTGGGTTGTCTGTTGGCGAGCATGGTATTGCTCGTGGGGAGTAGTGTGCTGGTCCAGGCGGCGACGGCGCCGCGGCCCGAGCATCCCCGGCCCGATGCGTTCCGGGAGAACTGGATGACGCTCAATGGCGAGTGGCAGTTTGAGGTGGATCAAGCCGGCAGTGGTGAAGCGCGCGGATTGCGTTCCGGCAAGGAGTTGAACGCCAAGATTGTGGTGCCCTTCTGTCCGGAAAGCAAACTGAGCGGCATCGGGCATTATGGCCTGATGCGGAACGTCTGGTATCGTCGCCATTTCGAACTGCCGGCCTCGTTGAAGGGCAAGCGCGTGCGGGTGCATTTCGGCGGGGTGGATTACCAAGCTTGGGTATGGGTAAACGGCCGGCTGGCCGGTTCGCACATCGGTGGAAATGTCGGTTTCACCTTTGAAATCACCAAGCTGTTGCGCGATGGGCAGAATGAGATTGTGGTGCGGGCTTATGACGACACCGCGAGCGGCCGCCAACCGACCGGGAAACAAACACACACGGTGAGCGAGGGATGTGTTTACACGCGCACCACCGGTATCTGGCAACCGGTCTGGCTCGAAGCCGTCGGTTCGTCGTTTGTGGAATCATTTTCCATCGTGCCCGATCCGGATCGCTCACGGGTGTTGATCGAGACGACGATCAACGGAGAGGACAAAGACCTCACTCTGGAAGTTGAGGCATTTGCTGACGGCAAGCGCGTCGGCAAGGATTCCGCACCCGTGATGTGGCGCGACAACCGGCTTGTGGTGGAGTTGAGCCAGAAAACCTTGTGGGAAGTGGGCAAGCCGTTCCTCTACGATTTGAAGTTCACCCTCGCTCGTGGCCCGGAGCCAGTGGATGAAGTCGCAAGTTATTTTGGTTTGCGAAAAGTCTCCATCGAAGGCCGTTCCATTCTCATCAACGGTAAGCGGGTCTTTCAACGCACAATTCTGGATCAGGGTTTCTATCCCGACGGCATCTGGACCGCTCCAAGCGATGAGGCATTGAAGCGTGACATCGAATTGAGCATGGCGGCCGGCTTCAACGGCGCGCGGTTGCACCAGAAGGTTTTCGAGCCGCGTTTTCTCTACTGGGCCGACAAGCTTGGCTATCTCGTCTGGGGCGAATTCCCGAACTGGGGCTACAACTATCAACCGGAGAATTACGCGAATGTCATCAATGAGTGGACCGAGATCCTCCACCGGGATCGCAACCATCCCGCCGTCATCGGCTGGTGTCCGTTCAACGAAACTCCCGGATCGGCCGGTGAAATCCAGCGCCTCATCATGCGCGAAACCAAGGCGATTGATCCGACGCGGCCCGTCTTGGAAACGAGCGGTTGGACACACACTATGTCGAATGCCGAAGTGCGCGATGATCATGACTATAATCAGAACCCGGAATCGTTCCGGCGCCGCTGGCTGGAGTTCTTCACGGGCGGCAGTGCCTCGCTCATGCCGTCGCGTTATGCGGGTGGGGGAGCGAACCGGCGCGACACCGGCGTGCCGTTCTGGGTGAGTGAATTTGGAGGGATCGGCTGGGCCACTGAGGGCGGTTGGGGTTACGGGAACGGGCCGGGAACATTGGATGAGTTTTACACGCGCTACGAGGGACTTGTGAATGCGCTCCTCGACAATCCCGACATGTTCGGCTTCTGTTACACGCAGCTCACCGACGTCGAGCAAGAGAAGAACGGCCTTTATTTCTACGATCGCCGGCCAAAGTTCGATTTAAAGCGCCTACATGCAATCACCTCTCGGGAAGCGGCGTATGAAAAGACCGGACCCAAGACCGCCAAGCCTGATTCCACTGGCGAGCAATCCTGGCAGGTGCTTGTCGGCGCGGCGGTCGATGGTGAATCAGCCCAGCCGTACCGCTATGTCACAACGGCACCGCCGGCAGACTGGGTTACTGACAAGTTCGACGATAATGCGTGGAAAACGGCGCGGGCACCGTTCGGCACGATCGCGAATCCTCGCACGCGTTGGGAGACGAGCGATATCTGGTTGCGCCGCACCTTTGACTGGAACGGCGGAGATCTGAAAGAAGCTGCGTTGGTGGCTTTCTATGACGAAGACACTGTGGTTTATGTGAACGGTGAAAGGATCTGGAGCCGTCAGGGATATCTCACCGGTTACGAAATGTTTTCTGTGACCGATACGCTGAAACGGGCTTTGCGGAAAGGTAAGAACACACTGGCTGTTCACACCCGCCAGACTGGTGGCGGGCAATTCATTGACCTGGCTTTGCTGGCGCTCTAAGGCGCAAAGTCATCAGATTTCAAAGTTTTCATCATTCGACGGCTTTGTGGCCACTTCATGCCACATGACAGTCGGGAGGGGCTGTTTATAGTCCAAACATGTTCCAGCAATCAAAGCCTGTGCCCTGTCGTCACGCAGTATCACGTCCGGGCTGGCGTTGAATCGGAACTGTTAAGAACCACCCCAAACCCCATGAACACCCTTATCAACTCGAAGTCCCGCCGGATTGTCACCAAATTCGGCGCATTGTTCCTTGCCACGCTGGCGGCCCTGCCGGCGATCCGGGCGCACGCTGCCGATATCCACTGGATCGGCGGAACGGCCAGTTACACGAACGCCGCCAGTTGGAGCACCGGCACGGTTCCCGGTTCCGGAGACAACGCCATCGCCACCAACGGCCTCGGTAATGTCATCCAAATCAACAACGGCGATCCGGATTGGACTGTGAACGATATCTCCGCCGGCGGTGTCACCAATGGCGCTGGAGCTTTTGTGCAAAGCGCACAGACCGTCAATGTGAACGGTTGGATGCTGATCGGTTCGGCAGTCAATGGCGCGGGCAGTTATGCGCTGAATAACGGCACGCTGAACATCGTTGGTGGCCGCCTGTTCCTCTGTGATCAGCCGGGCAGCAGCGGTTCGTTCACGATGAGCAGCGGGGTGCTGAACAAGTCGGGCGATTTCATCGTGTTGAGTGACGGCGGCTGGAATGGGCAAGGCGCGCGCACCGCGGTCTTCACGCAGAATGGCGGCGTCATCAACTCCACCTCTGAATTTATTGTGGGCAACGAACCGTTCTCAGACGGGACTTACAATCTCACGGCTGGCACCAACAACGTTGACAACTGGTTTTCAGCGGGACGCTTTGGGGGCAAAGGCAAAATCAACGTGAGCGGTGGCGTCATCAACAAGACCGGCGGCGGCAACATGTATGTCGGCGAAGGCGTGGGCACGGGCGAATTCAACTTCTCGGGCGGCACCATCAATGTTAACAGCGAATTCTGGGTCGGCAATGGCGGCACTTGCATCGCCACTCAGAACATGAGCGGCAGCGCCAGCATGACGGTCGCCAACTGGATTGCCATCGGTCGCAACGGCGGCGCCGGCACGTTGAACCTGACCAACGGTACGATCACCAAGATTGGCAGCGGCAATTTTGCGGTTGGTGCCGGCGGCGGCGCAGGGGCAGGTCTCATCAATCAATATGGCGGCTGGATCAACAACAGCTCCAACATCAACAGCTATACCTATCTCGCTGAGAACAGCGGCAACGGTACGTGGAACATGCATGGCGGCCTCGCCACGCTCGGAGTGCTCCAGTTCTGTCAGGGTGGCAATGGCAGCGGCACGTTGAATCTCTATGGCGGCGTGATTCGGGCGTTCGAAGTCAACTGCGGGGTGTCTGGTGCCAACGGGACGCTTAACTTCGAGGGTGGGACGCTCCAAGCCTCCTCCGATAATGGAAATTTCTTCTATGGACTGGGTAGTGCCACCGTGGGCGCAGGCGGGGCAGTATTCGATTCACAGACATACAGTGTGACCGTCGCCCAAGCCTTGGCGGATAACGGTGGTGGCGGCTTGACCAAGATCGGTTCCGGTACCGTGACGCTTTCCGGGGCGAACAGCTACTCTGGTCCAACCCTCGTCAATGCGGGAACCTTGAGCGTGCAGACGGACTCGGCGGCGACCGGCAATTACACGGTTGCCAGCGGCGCGCAATTGAGCCTCAAAGCGGTTTCGTTCAACGGTCAGCTCAGCGTCGCGAACTTCACCTTGACCGGTCCGGCCCCAAGCCTTGGTTTCGACCTGGGCAACTTCGGCAATCCTTCTACCGGACCGCTGAATGTGACCGGCACGTTCGATGTCAACGGCACGGTCACCGTCAACGTGGCTGATTCACTCCCGCAAGTGGGGCAGTTTCCGTTGGTCTCGTTCGCTGCCCGCACGGGTAGCGGCAACTTTGTGATCGGTTCGCTGCCGGTTGGCGTGGTCGCGAGCATCGTGACCAATGGTAACAACATCGAGCTCAATATCACTTCCGTCAACCTGCCGCGCTGGGATGGTCAGGATGGCGGCAACTGGGACATCGGTTTGACGACGAACTGGGTCAACATCGGCACGGGCTTGCCCACTTTCTATGGCCAGGGAAATGCCGTCCTTTTCGATGACAACGCTCTTGGCACGCCGACGGTGAATCTCACCACGACGGTCAACCCCGGCAGCGTCACCGCCAATAACAGCACCGTGAATTATACAATGGTCGGCTCCGGCAAGATCAGCGGGGCTACCGGCATCACCAAGTCCGGCACCGGCTCGTTCGCCGTGCTCAATACCGGCGGCAACAATCATACAGGCAAGACCATCCTCAACGCGGGAACGCTGGTTGTGACCAATCTGGCCAACGGCGGCTCGCCCAGTGCCATCGGCGCGTCTTCTGCAAGCCCGACAAATCTAGTGTTGAGCAGCGGCACCTTGAGCTATGAAGGCCCCGCTGGCGTGTCGATTAATCGCGGTTACTCGGTGACCGGTCCTCGCGGTGTGATCAGCGTGCAGAACAGCCTCACGCTGAGCGGACCGGTGACGGCAGCCACCTCGAGCGGTTCTTCCAAGGCTGGTCCCGGAACGCTGATCTTTCGTACTGCTGGCACCAACGTGCATTCCGGATCCGGTTCGACCAACGGCTACCGCGTGGAAGCGGGCAGCGTTGTATTCGATGGGACCGGTGGCCCCCAGACAAACGACGTCGCAGGCGCGATGCGTATTGGTTCCGTGGACACGTTGACCGGCGCAGTCACGCTGAGCAACGCTACACTGAATGTGGCGAGTGGCGGGCTGTTCGTGGGTAATGCTGTCGGTGCCACCGGTACGCTCGCGATCGCCAGTGGTGCGATCACCAAGCAAGGTGGCGGCGAAGGCAATGCGTTCGCATTCGGGAACTTCAACGGCGTGGGCGTTGGTATCCAGACCGGCGGCACGGTCACGTCCGGCAGCGAGTTCTGGGTGGGTAATCGTCAGAACAACGGGGCGAACACCGGCACCGGTGACTACACGCTCAGCGGCGGGACCCTGAACGTGGGCAATTGGTTCGCCATCGGCCGCTTTGGCGGCGCAGGTACTTTCACGATGACCGGCGGCACGTTGAACAAGACGGGCGGTGGGAATCTCCTCGTCGGGGCCGGTAACAACAGCATCGCGACGCTGAATCAGAGCGGTGGCACGATTGATTGCGGACAGCAATTCCTCGTTCCGGAAAACGGCAACAGTTCGACACTGGGCACGTTCAACATCAGCGGTACAGCGGTGTTCAACGTCCGTAGCTGGGTGGCGATTGGCCGCGGTAATGCCACTGGAGCGATGAACGTGTCTGGTGGTGCCTTCGCCAAGATCGCGGATGCCGGCAGCAGCTTGATCATCGCGGCTGATGGTCCGGGCACCTTGACGCAAACCGGGGGCAGCATCAGCAACACGATCAGCCAGACGTGGATCGGTGAAAATCGGGCGGCTACGTGGACAATGAGTGGTGGCAATGCAACCCTCGGCTTCCTTCATTTTGGCCGTAACGGTGGCGGCACTGGTACGCTGAATCTTAATGGCGGCACGATTGCCACGACCGAAATTGCCGGTGGCGCCGGCCTGGCCACCAACAACTACAATGGCGGCACGATCCGCGCGCGCGCCAACACCGCCAACTTCCTGCATGATTTCGATGCGGCCAACGTCCTCGCGGGCGGTTTGATCGTGGATAGCGACACGTTCACCATCGGCATCAATCAGGCATTACTCGACGGCAGCGGTGGCGGTGGGTTGACCAAGAACGGTAGTGGCACGTTGCGTCTCAACGGCGTGAACACCTACACCGGCACGACCTTGGTCAACGCTGGCACCCTCGGTGGCACCGGCACGATTGCTGGTCCGGTCAGTGTGGCTGCGGGCGCGACTTTGTCGCCTGGTGCTTCGATCGGCGTCCTTACGATCAACAACTCATTGACCTTGGCGGGCGGCAGCACCACCGCTGTTGAGATCACGATGAGCGGTGTGACCAACGACCTCGTGACCGGATTGACTGGCGTGAGTTACAACGGCGCACTTGTGGTGACCAACGTCGGGGCGAGTCCGCTCGTCGCGGGCACGGTGTTCAAGCTGTTCAACTCGGCCGCGCCCGGCACGGGCAACTTCACCTCGGTCACGATCCTTCCGGCCGGTTTGGGCACATTCAATCCGGCGACGGGCGAACTGACTATCACGTCATCGGGCATTCTGGTTGCGAACCCGCCGACGCAGTCCGGGAACTACCTGATCCTGAGCGGCACCGGCGGCACGCCCGGCGGCAGCTACTCGGTGTTGACTTCAACCAACGTCGGCGCAGCGATGGCCACGTGGACGACCAACACCACCGGCACGTTCAACGGCTTTGGTGCTTATTCCAACGCGCTGCCAATCATCATCGGTGAACCGGCGCGGTTCTTCCGCGTGAAACAACCTTGATTTGGTGGGTTGAGTCGGGCAGGGGGCGTCCTTACGGACGCCCCCTGAGCTTTGTCAGGATGTGGCCAGTTTATGCCACATGACGGTGTGCGGAAGTGAGCCTAACCTTAGCAAAAGCCACGAAAGAAAGCTTTCTGGCCATAATTTACCTTCAAATCATGAGCACCAGCAAAACGCTGCCGCGCGGCAGATCGAACCCCGGGTTTTTCCAGCCCCCCCGGACTGGGCGCGCTTTCACGCTGATTGAACTTTTGGTGGTCATCGCCATCATCGCCATTTTGGCGGCGATGCTTCTCCCGGCGCTCGCCCGGGCGAAATCCAAGGCCAAGCAGACCCACTGCATGAACAATCTCCGGCAGATTGGCATCGGCACGGCCATGTATCTCAGCGAGTATTCGAAGTATCCCGGCTGCATCAAGGTGCCGCAGTTCTATTACACCTGGCCCAACCGCATCTTCACCCAGATGGGCACAAACCGGGCGGTCTTTCTCTGTCCGATGACGAAGCCCGATTATCGGTGGGAACGGCAGACGGGAAATCCAAACCGGTTGGGATCGGTGATCGATGATGGGACATTTGATCAGATGGCGATCAAGGCGGGAGATGCAGGTATTGGTTCGTTCTTTTCCTACGGTTACAACGACTGGGGTGCCGGTCCGGTGACCCAGGATCCGACAGCCCAATTAGGCCTGGGAGGAGACGTCAATCCACCAAGTCAGCCGGAGATGCGGGAAAGCCGGATTTTCCGGCCCTCAGACATGATCATGTTGGGCGACGCCAAGACTGACGGCGCCTGGGACGGTAATATGGATCCCAAACAAAAGAATCAATGGCCCTCCAGCCGCCACAACGGCCGGACGACGTTGATGTTCTGTGATGGGCATGCCGAAAGCGCGAAACGAGCGCAGGTGGTGGACCCGGCCAACTTGGAGTGGGGCAAACGTTGGAACAATGACAATGTCTATCGCAACTATGCCACCGACGGCACCGCTGCCGAGCGGGAGCAGGTAGATACCTTTTAGTGTTCGTGGTTCCACACCGTTTTGGTCGGCTTCAACCAATTTCCAATCAACACATGTCCCGATTTTTTCCCAGACTGGTCCGATTTGCGACCATGGCTGTTTCGATCACATGCATGAGCGCAGCAAATGGTGCGTCGCAACTGCGCCCGCCGTCGGTGCCGCTAGTCGCTCATGATCCTTACTTCAGCATCTGGTCGCCGGGCGACAAGCTGACCGATGCAGACACTACACACTGGACCGGGAGGTCGCATCGACTGACCAGCAAGGTGAAGATTGACGGCAAGGAATTTCGTGTCATCGGTCGAGCGGCTGACGATGTGCCGGCGTTGCAACAGACCAGCGTGGAAGTGTTGCCGACCCGGACCATCTGTTCCTTTGAAGGGCAGGGCATCCGGTTGAAACTGACCTTCACGACCCCAGCGTTGCCATATGATATCGAGATTCTCTCCCGCCCGGTGACGTATGTGACTTGGAACTTGCAGTCAACCGACGGTTCAACGCACGTGGTGTCGCTGGACTTCGATGCGCTGCCGGAGATCGCCGTCAACAACCGGGAGCAGAAGACCACGACCTCGACTTTCACCCTGGGGAAATGGGAAGTGGCCAAAACCGGTTCGATCGAACAGCCGGTGCTGGCCAAGCGCGGTGACGACCTCCGGATCGACTGGGGCTATCTCTATCTGGCGAAGCCGAACGGCTTTGAGGCTGAGATCAAGGTGGGTTCAAAATCCGTCTCGCGCTGGCTCATGCTTGCGTATGACGATGAATACTCCATCCAGTACATGAAGAAAAACCTGCGTCCCTATTGGCGGCACAATGGGGCTGACGCTCAAGCGTTGCTCAAGAAGGCCGCCGCCGGCTACGCGGCGCTCCAGAAGAGTTGCGAAAAATTTGACACGGAGCTGATGGCCGACTTGCGCAAGGCCGGGGGTGAAAAGTACGCGCAACTTGGAGCCTTGGCTTATCGTCAGTGCTTTGCGGCCGGGAAGTTCGTGGCGGACGACAACGGTCAGCCGATTTCCTTCTGCAAGGAGAATCATTCGAATGGTTGCATCGGGACATCGGACGTTTTCTACCCGATGGCGCCGCAATTCCTGCTGTTCGGCCCGTCGCTCGCCAAATCATTCCTCGTGCCGTTCATGGATTACGCGGCGAGCGAGCGCTGGCGGTTTCCTTTCGCGCCGCACGACCTCGGCACTTACCCCCACGCGAACGGGCAGGTCTATGGCGGTGGTGAACGCACGGAAGAAAATCAGATGCCCGTCGAAGAGAGCGGCAACCTGCTGATCCTCATGGCCGCGGTCGCCCAGATGGAAGGCAACGCTGACTTTGCGGGCCGTTACTGGAAGCAGTTGGAACAGTGGGCGGAGTATCTCAAGGCCAAGGGTTTTGATCCTGAGAACCAGCTTTGCACGGACGATTTCGCCGGGCACCTCGCGCATAATGTCAATCTTAGCGCCAAGGCCATCTGCGGTCTCGGATCGTTTGCAAAGTTGTGCGAGATGCGCGGCGATCAGGCCAAGGCGGACGAATACTTCAAGCTGGCCCGCGAATTCGCCAGGCGCTGGGTCAAAGAAGCGGACGACGGCGAGAAGTTCCGGTTGGCGTTCGATCGCCCGGGCACATGGAGTCAGAAATACAATCTCATCTGGGATCGCATCCTAGGCCTGAACCTGTTCCCCGCCGCCGTCCTGCGCAAGGAGATGGATTATTATAGGCGCAACCAGAACAAATACGGCCTCCCGCTGGACAATCGGAAAGACTACACCAAGCTCGATTGGATCACCTGGACTGCGACCCTGACCCAAGATCGCGCCGACTTCGAGGCGTTGATCGATCCGATCTACACGTTTCTGAACGAGACACCCGATCGCTCGCCAATGACTGATTGGTACGAGACGAAGAATGCAAAGAAGGTCGGGTTCACCGCCCGGCCTGTGGTGGGTGGTGTTTTTGCCCAGATGCTCTACGACAAAACGGTGTGGCAGAAATGGGCCAAGCGCGACAAGACGCGGGCGAAGAACTGGGCGCCGATTCCCAAGCCACCGCAGATCACCGTGGTCGTTCCGGCGGCGGACAAGCAGTCCGCCAAATGGCGTTACACCATGACCAAACCACCTGCCGATTGGGCCACGGAAAAATTTGATGCGTCATCCTGGCAGGAAGGCTGGAGCGGATTCGGTTCCGACGGCACGCCCGGCGCGGTCATCGGCACGATCTGGAACACGCGCAACATCTGGATGCGACGCGAAGTGGAATTTCCGGCGGATTCGCTGGCGAATCAACAGCTCTGGTTGCACCACGACGAGGACGCTGAAGTTTACATCAACGGAATTCTTGCGCTGAAGACCAACGGCTTCGTAGGCGGATACGATGTCTTCCCGCTGACCAAGGAAGGCCGCGCTGCGCTCAAGCCGGGTAAGAACATCGTCGCGATCCACTGCCGGCAAACGAGCGGCGGGCAATATGTTGATTTGGGTTTTGTCACCGTGCGGCAAAATTGAAAGCTGCATCCGGCGAACCCGGTCGGAAGGGATACCATCGCGGATGACTGGATGCCAGTTGGGCAGCGGCTAATTTCTTCCTGCGTCCGAGTCCATAACCTGTATAGTCAGCTCCCGTGCAGACCAACGGCCAGCCGAAGGGAAAAACAGGTATCGTCATTTCCGATTTGCATCTCTTCGCACGCCGTTCTCGTGGCGCAGTGCGTTTTGATTTGTTGCGGGAGCGGTTGACAGCGGCGGATGTGCTCGTGCTGAACGGCGACATCTTCGACTTCCGCTGGAGCATGTTGGGCGGACTGAAGGAAACGTTGCCAGCAGCGATCAATTGGCTGGAGGCTCTGGTCCGGGATTTTTCACATGGCGAAATCCATTTCATCGCCGGCAATCACGATTGTCCGCGCGCTTTCTTCGAGCGCCTGTCCGGTTTGGCGGCGGCAGTTTCCCGCTTTCACTGGCATGAATACTGGCTCCAGCTTGGGCCTGCGCTGTTCATCCATGGCGATTGTGCGCATCGTCACATGGATCATACTGGTTTGGGTCAGTTCCGCAAAAATTGGGCCCGTGACTGGCGTTGGAGCTCGGCCCTGGCAGCGGCATACCTGTGGGTGGACCACCTCGGAATCACGAAGCGGGTCCATGAATGGCATTTTCCGAGAGAAAAGACGATTGAGCGGCTCGCTTTCTATCTCGATCGATCCTATCCGGACTGGCGTGGGCGGACGCAGGATTGTTACTTCGGCCACACGCACCTCCCGTTTGTCGACCATGAACACGCCGGCGTCCGTTTCCATAACACCGGATCGGCAATCCATAATCTCGATTTCAATCCGCTCACCTTCGAACTGCAATCCGCGAGGGATGGCGCGAACTAAAAGTCGAAAACGGATCAAAGAAATCACCGGCTCGTGCGTCTGAACTCCATGCGTTTTTCAAAGTTACTTCTGGCGATGACGATGGCTTCTGGTTGCCAACTCGGTGCCGCAACCAATCCACCGGCATTTCCACAGGATGCCAGGCAGCAGCTCGAACGCACGTGCTTCCAAACCGGCGAGGCGTGGAGCGATTCCGGCAACCTGCGATCGGATGTGGCCATCGTCTATGGCATCGATGAGAAACTCCCCGCCCGCATCCGGACCTGGCGCGACCGTGGATATCGAATCCACGTGATGACCGGCGTTTCGTGGGGGCAGTATCAGGATTATCTCTACGGACGCTTTGATGGCATCAACCACGAGGATGAAGCCCAGACGGTGCGCGATGGGCGTAAAAGCAGTCATGGTGGGGATGCTTATTACATGTGCCCGAGCACGAATTTCGGGAAGTTCCTTTGTGCGGGCGTGCAGCGGGCGTTGGATGCCGGCACGGAAGCAATCCATCTTGAGGAACCGGAATTCTGGGTCAATGCCGGCTATTCTGAAGGTTTCAAACGCGAGTGGCGCATGTATTACAACGAAGAGTGGCAGGCGCCGCACACCTCGGTTGACGCCCAGTGGCGTGCTTCCAAACTGAAATACTTTCTCTACCGGCGCGCGTTGCAGCAGGTCTTCAATCACGTACAGGATTACAACCGGCGCACCGGCAAGAATGTTCGTTGTTACGTGCCGACGCACAGCCTGTTGAACTATGCGCATTGGGAGATCATCAGCCCGGAGTCGAGCCTCGCGCGCTTGAACGGTTGCGACGGTTACATCGCCCAGGTTTGGACCGGCACGGCGCGCACCCCCAACAAGTACCGCGGCAAGGTGAAGGAACGCACCTTCGAGACGGCATTCCTCGAGTATGGTGCGATGCAAAACCTCGTCCGCGCCACGGGCCGCACGGTCTGGTATTTGAACGATCCCATCGAAGACAATCCGAACTACGACTGGGACGATTACCAGCGCAACTGGGAATCCACGCTGGTGGCGTCGTTGTTGCAGCCGGATGTGTGGCGTTACGAGGTATCTCCCTGGCCAGAGCGGGTGTTCCGGGGCCGCTACCCGCGTTCGGCGCCGCGGGACGAACGGAAGACCATTCCGCCCGCTTACGCCACGGAGTTGCAGATCGTCATGAACACGCTCAACGACATGAAGCAGGCGCGCGTCAGATGGGATTGTGGGACGACAGGCATCGGCCAGATCATCAGCGACTCGTTGATGTTTCAGCGCGGGGCGCCGGTGACGAGCGATGAACACTTGAGCCATGTTTACGGGTTGGCATTGCCGTTGTTGAAGCGTGGCATTCCGGTCGCGCCGGTGCAGTTGGAGAATGTCACGTTGCCGGGTTACCTGGATGGTTTCCGCGTGTTGCTGTTGACCTATCACGGCATGAAACCGCTCGCGCCTGATGTCCACTCGAGCTTGGCCGCCTGGGTGAGAGCTGGCGGCGTGCTGATTGTTTGGGACGATGATTCCGATCCCTACAAGCAGGTGACTGATTGGTGGAACAGCAACGGATTGAAATTCGGAACGCCCCGCGAACATCTATTCGAGCAGCTCGGTCTGATCAAACCTGCTGCTGGCACTGATGAATGGGAGGTGAGTAATGGGAAAGTAGTCTGGGTGAATGAAAATCCAGCCAAGTTAGCCGACAGCACCGCTGGCGATACGAAAGTCGCAGATACCGTAAAGCGGGCAGCCAAGTGGGCCAAGCTAGACTGGCGCGAGACGGATTATCTGCTGCTCGAACGGGGACCTTACATCATCGCCGCCGGCCTGGATGAATCCGTTTCCGCCCAGCCCAAAGTGTTGAACAGGCGCTTCGTCAGTTTGTTTGATCCAGAATTACGCGTTTGGGATACGGTGAAGATTGAGCCCGGTAAACGCTACTTCCTGCGTGATCTGGCCGCCAGAAAATCCCGGACGCCACAGGTTCTGGCTTCAGCGTGCCAGACGCTTGAGACTGGCCGTGATCGGAAGTCAGTGACGTTCGCCGTGGAAGGAGTTGCCCGCACGCCTGCGGTTGTGCTTTTGCAAGCGAAGTCGAAACCAGTGGCAATAATGCTGGATGGGCAGCCGGTCGAAACTTTTGATTACTCGGCCAAGGACGATCTGTTGTGGATCCGTTTCCAAAACGAATCGTTCCCGCGCACGTTGACCGTCCGGTTCTGATTTCGGATGACAAGCAGGCCGGATGAGGCATTTACCTATTCAAATGGATAGTTTTGGCTCGCGGTGGTTTTCAAACCCGGACTGGTGGTGTAGTCTGATGCCTCACATGAAGCCATCCCTCAAACTTGCGCTTTATCTTTTTTGCCTCATTCCAATGGCGCTGAGTTCCCATGCGCAAGGCAGCTGGACCTTGGTGTGGTCTGACGAATTTACACAGTCAGACGGCAGCTTGCCAGATTCGACCAAGTGGGTGCGCGAAACGGGAGGCGGCGGCTGGGGCAATAACGAGTGGCAAACTTACACAACCACGAATGCCACGGTTACCAACAACATGCTGGTGATCGAGGCCCGGAAGATTGTCAATGGCCCGACCACGAACTACACCTCAGCGCGGTTGATTACAAAGGGCAAGGCGTCGTGGGCTTATGGACGCATGGAGGCACGGATCAAGATTCCGCGCGGGCAGGGCATCTGGCCAGCCTTCTGGATGTTGGGGACAAATATCGGCCCGCCCGGCGTCGGTTGGCCGCTGTGTGGTGAGATTGATATTCTGGAGAACATCGGGCGTGAGCCGACGATTGTTCACGGAACGGTTCATGGGCCGGGTTACTCGGGCGGTAACAGCATCGGTGGAGACTACTCGCTGCCGGGCAACGCGGTGTTCGCTGATGATTTTCATGTGTATGCGGTTGAATGGACGACCAACCAGATCAAGTGGTTTGTGAACGATGCGCATTATTTCACGGTGACCCCTGCGAGTTTGCCCGGATCATGGGTGTTCACGCAGCCGCAATTCATCCTGCTCAACGTGGCCGTGGGCGGTGACTGGCCGGGTAATCCCGACAGCACCACCGTTTTCCCGCAACGGATGCAGGTGGATTATGTGCGCGTTTACAGTATCTCCAATCCGCCGGTCCCGCCGCCGACGAATTCGGGTGTGCTCATCAATGGTAGTTTCGAAACGGGCGTGCTCGCCCCTTGGACCGGCAAAGGGGGATGTTGCGCCAACACGCTAGGTGGCAACATCACCAGCACCAACGGACTGGTCTGGGATCCCAACATCAATGGGAACAATAATCAAGGGATCCGGAACCCGGCGTTTGGCGCGTATGCCTGCAAGGTGTACGGGAATTTCAGCGGCAACCCCAATAATCCCGGCTTCTATCAGGACGTGGCGGCAGTGCCAGGTTCGTTGTGGACAGCTTCCATCAAGGCCCGGACGCAGAACACGGATTACATCCGCCACAGCAATCAGGCCGTGGTGGAGGTGTCATTCCTGGATGGCTTGGACAACACGCTCGCAAGGTTTGCCTCTCAGGTTTTTTCCACCAACACGGTGACCAACACGTGGATCAGTCTGGACGTCACCAACCGCATGTTGCCGACGGTGGGAACCACCAACCGGTTGCAAGCCCCGCTGGGGACCGTAAAGGCCCGGTTTGAAGTGACTTACTCGCAACAACTGTATGAAGTCGGTTCGATCTACTTTGACGAAGCGAAGCTGGACGAGATCATTTTTGTGCCGCCGGCCTTGGTCGTATCGCTCAACGGGTCGGGAAATATCCAGATTTCTTTCGCCACCCAACCGGGCGTGAATTATCGGGTGCTCTACAAAAGTGAGGTGAGTGAGCCTTCATGGAACACCGTCGAAACGATCGCCGGCGATGGAACGGTCAAGAACGTTTCCTATCCGGCAACGGCAGCGGCGCGTTTCTTCACGGTCCAATTGCTCTAGGCCGGCTGAATCAGCCGCGGGCTGGGGCTGGGGCGGTGACAAGCTGCTGAATTATTCTGGCAATCAGTCTCAAGCCCGGTTCCATTTTCCCCAATGACTGCTTGCACCAAGCCCCACATCCTGACGCCCGGACGACTGCGTCATTTGGTGGCCGTGGTTGTGGTGAGCAGCACGGCGTTATCGCTTAAGGTGAGTCAGGCACAGGAGTCGGCCAAGGAACTGCGCACGGCGGCGGAGGTGCGGGGTTTGACGGTGCAGCAGGCGCAGGAACGGATGCCGGTCCGGCTGCGCGGTGTCGTGACCTTTTTCGAC
>Ga0315910_10000194_pt1 | contig 67985 bp, 64 predicted proteins | sample EdamamesoilMG_FD_204470 | JGI IMG/M metagenome (GOLD analysis project Ga0315910, IMG submission 204470) | Garden soil microbial communities collected in Santa Monica, California, United States - Edamame soil | ecosystem: Environmental > Terrestrial > Soil > Garden | place: USA: California... | reverse complement strand
GCGGAAGGAAAGGCCAAGCGCAGTCGTACCACCACCCCCATCGCGAGGAGCCGTGTTCGCCCGAACGGGGAGTGCCCGAGCCCGAAAAGGCGAGCATGTCTGCCGTTGGCAGAGCGCCTGCCCGCGGTTCCTCCGAGAAGGCGAGGAAGCCTGCCATCAGCGAAGCGTCTGCCCGCGGACCTCCGCGAAGGCGAGGAAGCCCGTCCTCGAAGACCGGCCCCAGCACCCGGGCCCGCCACGCCCCAGCGAGCGTCCACCGCGAAGCCGCACGGGCTCGGGCACTCCCCGTTCGGGCGATTCGCAGCGCCGACGCCCCCCGCCGACCACGAACTCGAGCGCAGTCGTACCACCACCCCCATCGCGAGGAGCCGTGTTCGCCCGAACGGGGAGTGCCCGAGCCCGAAAAGGCGAGCATGTCCGCCCCCAGTAGAACGCCGGCCCGCGGCTCTCCGACAAGCCCGACCATCTCCGCCACGAAGCACCCACCCGACAAGGCGAGCATGTCTGCCATGAGGCCTGCCCGCGGCTCTCCGAACGAGGCGAGCATCTCCGCCCTCGGTAAAGGCCCCACCGCGAGCCCTCGAACCGCATGAGCTCCCCCGGCTAAGGGTTGCGCTCGGCGATCAACCGCAGCCCCTCGAGGGTCAGCTCGGGATCCACGACATCGAACGCCCTCGAGTGCGCTGCCAAGATCGAGACGAGCCCGCCCGTCGCGACCACGCGATGCGGTCCATGCTCCGCGACGATCCGCGCGATCAGCCCCTCCACCATGGAGAGGTGCCCGAGCACGAGCCCCGATTGCATCGCATGCGTCGTATTGCGGCCGAGCACCGCAGGCGGCGCGGCCAGAGCGACGTGCGCCAGGGCAGCGGCGGCCCCCACGAGCGCATTCTCGGTCACGCGGAGGCCCGCAGCGATCACGGCGCCTCGGAGTCGACGCGCCTCGGAGACGGCGCACAGCGTGGTCGCCGTGCCGAAGTTCACCACGATACATGCGCCCTGAAACCGCGAGAACCCGGCGACCGCGTTCGCGAGCAGATCCGTGCCTACGGCGCGTGGATCATCCGTGGCAACCTCGAGACCGAGATCCAAATCGACGGAGACTCGCAAGGGCGTGGTGTTCGTCTGCCGCCCGAGCATGAGCAAGAGGCCCTCGGTGAGCTGCGGCACGACGGAGCTGAGGACGACCCTCGAGATCTCGGCCGGCGCGACACCGACTTCCGCGAGGAAGGAACGCAGGAGTACCGCGTATTCGTCGGGCATCTTGCCCCGCACCGTGGCCACGGGCCAGCTGCGTAGCCACGCGGAACCATCGTGGATTCCGAACTTGACGTTCGAGTTGCCGACATCGACCGCGAGCAGGGGAGCCGTGCCCATGGCGGCACTCTACACCAACGTGGTCGCGGCCAGGACTCACGGAGCCATGTCGCAGGGGGGCGAACCATCTTCGGTCCGCCTGCAAGAGACGACGCCATCGACTCCGTAGATCTCGAACGCCTCGTCCGGGTCGTCCAAATCGATTGCGAGCGTGAGCCGAGTGTCGTCCGGCTGCGCCAGCGAAACGGACACGACCGATCCGTCCCTCAACATCGGCGCATCGAAGCGTCCAACGACCGCGAGGTCGTCGTCTGCACCGCCGTCGACGTCGCGGAGGAACTGCATGGCGGTGACGAGCGCGATGCTCTGGGTCTCGGTCTCGTAGGCCATGCGCGCGTCGCCCTCGAACACGAGGTACTGCCCCTCGCACGCCTCGAACACGGCCAACGCCTGGCCACGAAATGCGGCCCGCTCCACGTTTTCCTGGGTGAGCGTGGGGCTGTAGACCACCACCTCGCCGTGGCCGAACTCTGGATCGGGCGACGTGCCACCGACACCGGGGCACGCCATCTTGAGGTAGACTTGTGTGCCCGTCAGGTTGAACGGGACGTCGATCATCTGCGGTTCGTAGTCGGACTCCGAGGCCGCGTCGTAGAACCACTCGATCACCTGGATGCCCTGCCACAAGAAGTAGAGGTTCACCCCCAGCGAAGCGAGCGTCGCGTTGAGGCGGGCGTCGTCGATGATCGCGGTCGGCGTCTCGAGGTCGCGACGGACCGCCGCGATGTCGACGCTCTCCCACGTGAGCGGCTGCGGTTCGGCAGAACAGGCCAGCGACGCCAAGAGCAGGGAGAGCGAGCAGGTGTTGCGCATGGATCGGAGGCTCCTTCAGGGCACGGGCGGCTGTTTTCGGCGTTCTCGGTGGCCGGGCCCGCCGATCCTCCAATAGAGGTTCATGGCCGGCAACACACTGACCGACAGCGCGGGGATCGGCTTTCCCAACGCGACGCCGACCTGCAGGTGAGTCGTGCGCCCCAGGCGAATTTCGACGAGGCCGGTGCCCGAGGCCGTGCGACTGAACGGCATGCGTCGCCACTCCGAGCTCGTGATGCCAGCGCGCACGCCGGGAGAGACTTCGTATTCGCCCTCGACCACGCTGTAGAAGGCCGCATACGCCGAGAGGTGGGCGCGGAACACGAGTGCGACGCGCTCCGCGATGTAGAAGTGCACCGATGGGGCGAAATACAGATCGCGTGTAGAGAACGCCCCCTCCGAATAGAACGCGTCCCCGGTGAACGTGCCGGTGAAGGCGACGTGTCGATAGCCGAGGTCGGCGTGCACCCCAAACCACGGGAGGATGGGGAAGCTCGCGGTGACAGCCGTGGGCCAGATCAGCATGCGGCCATTTCCGAGCTCCTCTCGGACGAATGGAGGGAGCGGCCAGATCGTCCGCGGTGTGCCGAACAAGAGCCCCGTGCTGAGGGCGAGGCCGGCTCGGCGACGGTCGAGGAGATTGGCCTTACCGGTGACGTTCACGACGCCGACGGCCCCATGGGCGAGGTTGGCTCCGAGTTCGACGCGTTGTGTCACGCCTCCCGTGGCACCGAGGGTGACCAAGAAGTCAGAAACGCCACCGAATCCCACGAGGCCCGCGTCCAACCTGGTTTCGCCCTTTTGGAGCGTGTAGGCCGTGCGGTGCATGATCCGCTGGGAGGGATCGTGAAAGTCCCGACGATGGGCGCACCCCACCCCAAGCCAAACCCCGGCGAAGAAAATGGCGGCATGTCTGCGGAGCGATCGGGGGGCCAAGAGAGCGCGAGTGTACAGACCTTTCCGCACACGCAGACCTCGCCTCCGACGCGAGTCCTCACGACGACGCGAGGGCGCAAGGGCTTCGCCGAACGCCCTCCATGAGTCGTCGCGCGCAACCCGCCCTGCGCGGAGCCAGGTCGAGCCGTTCTATCCTCGTCCCCGATGCCTCACATCGAAACGTCTGCCGGCGTGCGGGAGGGCGATCTCGCGGACATGGTCGAAGTTCCCGCCGGCGTCATCGAACTTCGCGACGCACGGTCGGGACGGCCTTGGACGGTTTCGCTCGGCCGCTTCTCCCTCGCACGTACGCCGGTGACACGTGGGCGAGTCGCCGAGCTCGTGAACGATCCGCGACGTGCCGGAGAAAACTTTCTGGCTGGCGGGGCGTGCAGGGTGTTCGCTCCCCACCGGCGGTGACGCGTGAATGCACGATTCGCCATCACCTGTCACCGGTTGTAGGCATTGCCTATTGGCGGAATACGATGGTTCCCGTTTGACAGATCGCAACGGTGCGGTCACCTTCGCCGAAGGGGCGAGGATGGTTGGAGATGTCAGTCAGATACCTTTTTATGGGGTCGGCGTTGCTGCCCACCCTTGCTTTCCTTGGGTGCACCCCCTCCGCGAATCCACCCGTCGCGGATGATTCGGGAGGAGTGACGGGCGACGAAAGCAGCGAAACCGCAGCAGACCCATCCGAGGACGCCTCCTCGGGCAGCTCCGCGACCGAAGACAGCGCGTCCGGGGAATCCGCTTCGGACGCCACGTCCGGGGCCGATGCGGGCTCGACCACGCAAGTCTCCACCTCGGGCGAGGACGACTCGGAGACGGAGGACTCGGGTGAATCCGAGACGGAGACCGAGCCGCCCCCCGGCGATGGGTATTCGGTATTGCCCAACGGGCGCGGCGGATACAACTACGAGCAGGCGGTTCCCACGATCGATCGCGCGGCCTCCCTCGCCGTTTTCGAGGAGACGCTCTATCCCCTTTTGCAGCAAAACTGCAGCTGCCACAACAGCCTCGGAATCGGCCAGGCTCCCCTCCACGCGGACTCCGACGCCTCGCTGGCGCACGAATACGCCCTCACGCGCGTCAACTTCGAGCACCTGGACGACTCCAAGTTCGTAGTCCGCATGGGCATCGATCGCCACAATTGCTTCGAGGATACTTGCGCCGCCTCCAGTGCAGCGATGCTCGAGGCCGTCACCGCGTGGCGGGATGGCGTGGCCAGCCTGCTGACGCCCACCCCCGCCTCCGTCGATGGCCCGGTCTCCGAAGCCGAAGTCATCGCGTGGATCGACGCGGATCGGGCGAGCGTGGCCGCGGGAGACCAGGAATTCATCAAGTATGCGTCTCTGCACGAGATCCTCGCCTCCGGCGCAAGCCCAGCCGAGATGAACAACGCGCGCGCGGGCCTCTCCAAGGCCCTCAACTCCACGGCACGCTGGGCCCCCGTGATCGTGAACCCCGTGGATATCAATGGTAAGGGTGTCGTCTATCGTTTCGACACTCGCGACTATTGGGGGTACAACAAAGGCATCACGAAGCTCCAATTTGGCGGCTCAGACGACGACCTCACGTTCGGGGTCGCGAAGCTCGACTATCTCGGCAATCCCGTAGACGTCAACACGATTGGCACGCCGACCCCCTTCGCGGACGAGGTATCCCAAGACCCCGAGTTTGCGCGCCTGATCTGGGGCCGCATCTTGGCGGGCAACGTCGAGGGCGCCACCGATACCGGCGTGCTGCCCCCGTACGTGGACGGCTTCAAGGAGAAGTACATCGAGGGAGCTCAGCTCGTGTACACCCTCACCCGCCCCGACGTTTACAACGCGATCATGGTGATGCCGTGGATGGCCACGGAGCTCGAGGACGAGCTCGGCGTGTTCAAGGGCGATGGGATGGACTCCTACGATTACATGATCACCTACCAGGCGATCACCGTGGACTCCCGCATGTACTGGCGCGCACATACGGAAGATGGTCGGTACTACTGGAAGACCTGGGACGTCTTCTCGGGCCAACTCGAGGGCGTGAACGACATCGTGGAGGCCTACGACCAGGGGCAGATTCGGTTCCCCTTCTGGGCGAACCCGATCCCGGTGTTCGTCTCGGGCCAAGACCCCACGACGACGCCGGAGTCCTTGAGCTTCATCGCGACGCTGGCCCAGGCGTTCGGCACCGTTCCCGAGGGCTGCGATCCTCAGCCGAACTTCGCGGGGATCGACGGGTTCTTCAACTGTCGTCACTTCACGGGCACCGGGGGTCTGCAGCAGTCGGCGTCCGAGATCATCTTTGGGCTCCCCAACGGCCTCCAGGCCTACATGCTCACGGGCGCGTTCAACCAACGCCGCGTCGACGCGTTCGTCAACATCGTCCGCGATCCGCGAATCCTGCGCAACGACTCCGACTTCCAGTTGACGCGCCAGACGGACTTCGCCACGACGGACCGTCGCCTCAACAACGGCAGTTCGTGCATCGGCTGCCACATCGACGGCATGAACCGCGGTGACAACAACCTCCGCGACTGGCTCGACTCCGGCGGTCCGCTCCCCGAGGGCGAATACGGGGTGGATTCTTGGATCGACGATCCCGAGGTCGTCGATCGCGTCAAAGAGCTCTATCCACCTTCAAAGGAGACGCGGCAACGGATGGAGGACGATCGCCTCCAGTTCCTCGCCGCAATGGGGGAGATCAAGGAGGGCATGATGTTCGGCGCACACAAGAGCCTCTATGTGGAGCCCACGATCTGGACCATCGAGTGGGCTCAAGGCTTCTACCAATACCCCCCAACGCGCTCGAACTGAGCGCGACGCGAGGCTCCGCTACCACTTCGCGTTTTTCGCGAGCTCGAGCGCGCGGGCCTCGTACCATTGGCCCGCGGGTGGTCCACCTTTGCACGTCCCGTCCGACTCGCCGGGCTTCTTGATCCACTGGTAGGCATCGAGCGCGGGTTCCCCCGTGTCCGAGGTGGGCGGGAGGCCGAGGGCTCGGCCTTCTGGATTGCACCAATCTTCGTGCCCGGCAGGAGCGGGCCCGTTGCCGTTCCGGCTCGAATCGATGATGTAGTGGGTCTCGATTCCGAGCGCGGCGATCAGGCTGTTCGCATAGGCGATGAGCTCCGCATTCTCGCGATAGTTCGAGGTGTTGAGCGCAAAGCCGCGGGCCTTCTCGATGCCTGCCTCCTTGAGGCGCGCCGCCATCTCCGCGGCGGGCACCCAGCTCGAGTGTCCGGCGTCGATGTAGACGGCCACGTTGGGGCGCGCCTCCAGGATTTCGACCGCGCGGCGAATCAACGTCAAGCGCTTCTTCTGGTCCTCCGGAGACAGGCACTGCGTGAGCAAGGGAATCGCGTCGGGCTCGAGCACCACCGCGGCCTTCCGATCGCCGATTCCCGCGGCGAGCCCTTCGATCCACTGCACGTAGGTGTCGTCGTTCGTGGCGCCTCCCGCAGAGTACTGGCCGCAATCGCGGTTCGGGACGTTGTAGGCGACCATCAGCGCGAGCGCCCCAGCCCGCTCCGCGGCATCCAGATCTTGGCGGACCGTCACTTCCACGTTGCCGCTCCATTCCCCGTACCAGCTCGCCTGCGGCTGCGCGGCGATCTTCCCGATGAGGGCTGCGGCCTCCGGGTTGGTCCCCTTGAGCTTTTCGTGCTCCTGCTCGGCGATCGACCAGCCGCGGTGCACCTTGATCCCGGCAAACGGATTGCCCGCGACCGGAGTCGATCCCGACGACGCAGCTGCATCCGCGCCCCCCGGAGACGTGGTCGCCTCTTCTTTCTTGCACGCTGCGGCCGAACCGAGGCCAAGGGAAAGGATCAGAGCCGAGAGGACCTTCCGTCGCATGGGCCGGAAGGATAGCTCACTCCAAGGTCGGCGCGGTCCAATCGATCCACGACGAGAGCTCGCCGACGGCATCCGTATGGGCAGTGATCGTTCCGCCCGCGTTCCCCGTCTTGGTCAGATGCCGTTGCAGGCTCTCCCGCAGGATGGGCGTTTGTTCCGTCTTCGCGGCACAATGCGATCCGCTCTCGACCGCGGAGTGATACCCGAGGTTGCCGCTGCCTTGGAGCGCAGCATAGATCTCCGCGCCCGCGAGCGCGGCGACGTGGCCCGAGACCGGTCCGAGCAGCGCGAGGTGTGGATTGTCCAAAACGAGCAAGCCTCGCGGCGCGACCATGGCGATGATCTCGTGGTTGTCGAGCGGGAGCGTTTCCACGTCGTCGGTGAAGGGCTCGAACGCATCCCCGAGCCAATACGTCTCCGTGAAGGCCCCCGCGAGGCTGAGGGCACCATCCTCGGCATCCACACCGCGCCAGATGGGAACGCCTCCCGTGCCCGATTCGACGGGGATCGTCAACGCGATGCGTTGGTCGAAGGCGCCGGCCACGAAGGCGCCCTTGCCGTATCGCGAGCATCCCGTCACGCCCATGGCATCCGGCCTCAGGATGTCGCCGCCGGAGTCTTCCACGACGTCGAGCATCCGGCTCACGCCCCATGCCCACGCGACGAGCAGCCCCGCGGGGCTGTCCGCTCCATACAGCGTGTAGAACCCACCGAGCTTGCTCGACCGAGATCCCTCGGCATCGCCGACGACGTCGGGATCGAGCGTGATGAGAGCGATGCCTTCATCCGAGAGCACGCTCGTGCTCAGTCCAACGACGCCACCGATGCCGATGAGTGCCGGAAAGGGGGGCGAACCGCTCGCGGGAAGCTCGACCGCGGCGCCGAAGCTGATGGTCGATCCTTCGTGGGTGACCTCGACGCTGATCTCGGTCTCGGAGACGAAGCCGGTCACGCGCTCGGGCTTCGGGGGCTTCTCGCCGTAGACGTACGCCTCCGCGGTTTTCAGAATCTCCTGCCGGCGGCAGCGCCATTGCGCCGCCGTGGAGATCCGTTGGTTGTTCCACCCCTCGAAGGGATCGGAGAGTCCGGCGTGGGCAGCACCAGGCACCGGAGGACTGCCGGTCGCACAATCGGCGCCTTCGTTCTCGACGAAGGGCGGTGCGGTCGCGCCCGAGTCCGATTCGTCCGACTCTCCGCCTGCGTCCGGTCCTCCATCGTCGGGGTCGACGGTCGTCGTGACCTCCCCGCCCTCCGTGGGCGATCCCGTGGTCGAATCGCCCCCGCCCGTGGTGGGGTCGCCCTCCTCGGGCAAATCCTCGTCGGCGGCCATGGAGCTCGCCGTCGCCTCTTCCTCGTTCTCGGAGCCCGAGGTCGCGTCCGATTCGCCTTCGGACGCCTCCGACTCGCTCGCCGCAGCCTCGCCCGTCTCGCTCCCTTCGGCGTCGCTCTCGTCCGACCCTTGCGGGCCCGCACTCCCACCGGACATGAGCTTCGAGGCATCGAAACACCCGGCGAGGGCCAGACTTGCAACGACCCACACGTACCGGTGGGACCGCGCAGGCGTAGGGGTCACGGTGAACAGGGCACGGATGACATCCATGGGGCTCGCGGGTCGACCCGACCCTCGGTCACTATACCGAGATCGGCCGCTGCAAATGGCGCGAGACCCTACGTCAGCGCAACTTCGAACGCGACGGACAGTCGAGAGATCGACGTACCCAAAGCTTGGCGAACCGCGGGCGGCCAGCGATCGGCTGAAATTACGGGGCGGCCGCGTACGCAAGGACCTTCAGGTTGCCGAGTACGTGCGGAGCGATGCCCGCGACCGCGGAACCTGTCCGGAGGCGACACACGCCGAGAAAGGCGCCAGACACGAGGACCTCCAGGAACCGCCAGCCATCCCCCGGGAAGTGTGCCAACGCAAACAAGAGGGCCGTGACGACGATCGCCGCGTAGGCACCGATCCTGCGCGCGAACACACCGTACAGGAGGCCTCGAAAATAGATCTCTTCGAACGCCGAAGCTCCGACGAGGGCGAGCCCCAACAGGACCACCGGAGCCGACGCGACCGCGGATACCCACTCAGGCTGGAGGACCGGACGACCTTGCAACCACGCCACGCCATCGAGCGCGAATGTCAGAGCGAGCCCCATGCCCGCCCAAGCCCAGAGGGACGACCAGGAAACCGGCTCGATCGCAGCCGCGCGCCGCAGACGATCGCGCAAGAGTGCCACGAGGACCGCCGAACCGGCCGCTGTGCCCGCGAGCAAGCCGATCCCGATGGGCCATCCGATCTGCGTCTCCGCCATCGTGGGCCCGCCCATCCGGACGAGCACGGCCGTGGTCGCCATCATCGCGAGGCTCCTGCCGAGGCCTGCCGCGACGAGGACGGCGACGGCCACCCACCCAAGAGCCCCTTTGCCTTCCGCGTCCATCTCGCTTCGAAGCCTACACCTGCGCTGGGTTAGGATACGCCCGGCCCATGACCCTGGTCGAACGCTCCGTCGCCGTCTCCGTGATTCGCGCGAACACCGTGGTCGGGACTCCGCCCCTCGTTCCGGAGCTCTCCGTTCACGAGGCCCACGAGGTCAACCCAATCTGGTCGCAGCTCGAGGCGGCATGCGGGGATTCGGCCATGCCACCGCCGTTCTGGGCGTTTCCGTGGCCCGGGGGGCAGGCCCTCGCCCGCTACGTGCTCGATCATCCCGAACACGTACGAGGTTTACGCGTGCTCTCCTTGGCCGCGGGAGGCGGCCTCGAAGCGATCGCGGCCATGCGCGCGGGAGCCCAGCGCGTCTGCGCCAACGACATCGATCCTTGGGCGCTCGTCGCCGCGCAAGAGAACGCCGCGCTCAACGAGGTCGAGATCGAGGTCGAAGGCACCAACGTCCTGGAGGACGACACCCCCGTGCGATGCCACTTCGACCCGCAGGTCATCCTCGCGGGCGACGTCTGCTACGAGCGCACGGTCGCCGCCCAGCTCCTCGCCTGGCTGCGCGCCCGCGCGGGCGAAGGGCGGACCGTGCTCCTCGGCGGCCCCGCGCGCATGTTCACGCCCACCCAAGGCATCGTCCAGCTCGCGACGTACCGCGTCCCCACGCTCGTGGACGTCGAAGGCGTGCCCGAGCACACTGCCACCGTCGCGCGGGTACTGCCGGACGAGAACGGCCCTTGAGGCCTCGGTACTGCTCACGGCGGCGCGTCCGCGATGACGAGGCTACCGACGCAAAACGAGATCGGCTCGCCCTCGACACCGTAGGGCTGCACGACCTGAAGGCGGACGGCATCGACGATCCAATCCGCTGGATTCTCGAGAAAGGTCGAATATGTGATGGCGCCGAGGCGTACAGGGACGGAGTAGTTACGCCACACGCCGACGGAGAGTTCGAACCATTGTGAGTAGAACACGTTCTCGGACGCGGTGTCGTAGAGTCCAAACACCGCGACGTGCTGGTCGATGGCCACGGGGCCCGCGACGTAGATATCGAACGAGATCCAGAAGTCCTCGCCACTCATGTCGATTTCGCCGGCCAGCGGCAGCTGGAACTCGACGGCATAGCCATAACCGCCATTGTCCGTCGACGGCGCATGGATGTAGAGACATTCGTTACCTACGAACGACCCTTGCGTGTTGTTGTCCGCGAAGCCCTCTTCGGGACGAATCATGATCAACCCACCATTGTCGCCATCCCAGTCTGCGAAGTCCTCCTCGATGGCGACGATGACGGATGCTTCGGTGTCCGTACCCTCGAAGCCGCTTTCCGATCCCCACGTCTCCGACCCGCCCGAAGATCCAACGGATCCATAGCTCGTACTCGGGAAAAAATCCGTCTCCGTCCCAGACACGAATCCCGACGTGCTCATCATCCCATCGGTCTCGGAGTCGGATCCGTCGTCGTCCCCTTTGGACGTCGCCGAAGTCGTGGAGATGGTTGGCGACGCGTCGTCGTCATCGATGATCTCTCCGATGGGCTCCGCGAGGATGCACCCCGATGCGAAGCCGGTGGATAGAAGTACGCCCCATGAGATCACGCGCAGCGAGAAGTGTTCGTTCATCGTCCCCCGTGCACCACCGCGAGCGCCGATCCGTCAGCTGCGACGCACGGATCTTCGGGCAACCGGGCAGGGAGCTCGCGGTCACCGTGGCCCAGCAAGCGCTCCGCCGCGCGGCGAGCCTCCTCAGGCCGCTGGGCCGTGCACCACAGATCGACGAAGAGACGGTCGCGCTCGAGCGCGAGCGCACCGCCCGGGAACCTCCGTCGATGGTCTTCGAGCAAGTCGCGAGCCTCATCCACGCGCCCCTCGCCGAGCTCGGCTTTGGCGCGCGCGAGCAGCGTGGCCTCGCGACCGACGTCCATCGCAGCGGCATCCGTGCCTTCGCGGCGGCGCTGCGGGGGTCGTTCCTCGCGAGCGCTCGCGACGGCCTCTTGGTCTCCAGGCGGTGAGAATGGCACGACGACGCTTTCCAGCGCGGAGGCGACGACGGCGGGTGCGTGGCCCACGGGAGGCGCCACCGTGTCGCGAGATTCGGCGATCCGCAGGCTTGGGATCGCGAGACCGAGACCGAACGAGAGGGCGACGGCACCGATCGCCCCCGGTAACGCGAACGAAGGCAACGCGCTCAACGTCGCCGTGCTGGCGAGCAGCGATGCAAGCCTTCGTTGGCGCTCCTCCGCCGGTGGCGACGCGACGCGGTCGATCTCTTGCAAGTCGATCTCCTGCAAGAACGTTGCGCACTCCTGCGGCTGGGCGGTTCCAAACCGCGCGGCAAACCGCTGCCTCGCCAGACGCAGGCGCGAGTAGACGGTGTTGACGCTGCATTCGAGCGCCTCGGCCACCTCGGGGGCGGCCACGCCACGAACGTCGCAGAGGACGAACACCTCCGCCTGGGGAGCGCTCAGACCATCGAGGAAGCGCTGCAGCACGTGCAATGCCCGTTTCGCGTCGAGCTGCGGCTCGAACAGCGGGGCATCCACCCCCGAAACGAAGGTCGCGTCTCTGTGGGCACGGCGCGCAGCCGCCCGTCGTTCGGAAAACGCGACGTTGCGCGCGACGGAAATGATCCACGTACGCACGGTGAGCGACGGGTCCCGATCCGGCCAGCGCCTGTGGATCGTCAAGAAGACATCGTGGACGACGTCCTCGACCTGCGCCTCACGGATCCCGCGGGCTCGCACGACCCAGCGCACCAAGGCGTGATACTCGCGGTAAAGGTCAGCGAGCTCCTGGGAGGTGGAACGGCGGATCTTCACGGTTTGGCCTACTGCACCGCTGCCCTGCGGGATCCGTCACCCACCGGGAGGATGAACTCGACGGCAAACGCGACCCGCACCGCGACGGCGCTCGGCGAGTAGACGGGGATCGTCTCGTCGACCCCCTCGAGATGAAACTGTGGTCGTACGAACATACCGAGCAATTCTGCGCGGAGCCACAAGGACGCCCACGGCGCGACGCGGAGGTCGGCGCCCCCTGCCAGTGTAGCGCCGAAGCTCGGCAATACGCTCTCGACGCGCTCGACGGCAGCCCCCTGCGCCCAACCCCAGTGGACGCCTCCTTCGAGCCCCCCACAGATGGGGAACGACCACGGCCCTCGGCGCGGTTGCCAGCAGCCGCGCGCGGACATCGAAGCGGCCGATACCTGCGCTCGAGCATCGACCTCGAGTGCGGCGCGCTGGATCACCCAATACGTCAGCCCGACCTCGGCGCGCGCACGGTGACCGGACCACGCCACGCCTGGTCCCACGCCTCCGCTCATGAAGGTCGAGTCGAAGAAGGACGGGCCGGCTGCCCCGATGAACAACCCCACCTGGGAGCGTGCCCCCGCCGACCCCTTTCGCACAGGCGAGGTCCGCACTTCTGCAGGCGCCTCGAGAGCCACGCCAACGTCGACGTGCGGGTCGGGTCCCGCCGCGGGAATCGGTTCCGGCTCGGGTTGGGTCGCCTCGGGCACCGTGGAATGCCCCGGCTCGGGGTGGACCGGCGGCTGCCCGGCTGGACCGGGCTCGGGGACGAGATCTCGGTTCGGTTCTTCCGCCGCGCCTCCGGGAGGACCGTGCTGCCCGCCTCGTGCAGCCACGAATGGCTCGAGCGCAACGCCGACCGAGAGCGCCGTCGCATCGAAGAGCGCCATGCATGCGTCCGCGCGGAGCGTTCGGCGCTCGGTAGCCCCGAACACCCGGGTCTGCAGCTCGAGCACGAACCCGGCACCGTCGCGCGAGATCGTGCCCGAAACGACGACCTCGGCCGCAGGATCGAAGACGAGCGGACGCCCGACCAAGCGGCGGATCTCGTCGGCGATCGCCTCACGGGTTGGACATTCCCCTGGCGGTGCCTCCCACTCCAAGTGGAGCGGCAACGCAGGAACCTTCTCGGGTTGCCCCTGGGCGAGCGCAACTCCAGCCACCCACGCCTGCATGCGCACTCGCACGCGACGAGCATCGCAGATCCGGATCGCCGCGTCGATCCAACACCCTTCCTTGAACATGAGCATCGAGGACTTCACCCTGCTCAACCCCGAGATTCCGGGAGACCTTTTTCGCTTTGCCTTCCGCGACGACGTGTCAGGCGCCCTCCTCACCGACCTCTTGCAACTGCACTTTCTCCAGCTCTCCGCCTGTAACCACGCGACTGCATTGTTCGGTCCCGAGGAACGATCCATACTCGAGCTTCGGGCCGGGTTCCTCTCCGGCTCCGATATCGACGCACTCGCCCTGGAGGACTCCATCATGGCCCTGGCCAATGACGCGCTCGACCGCATCTCCGCAGACCCCGAAGTCGCTCGCGCGGCACGAGAGCGCGAGGATGCGATCCTTCTCTACCCAATCGATCTCAATGCCGCTCGCGAAGTAGGCCTCTTCGAGGCCTCACGCGACATGCTGCTCACGCGACGCTTCGGCCCGATTCCGGCAGAGCCAACGGCCCAGGTGGAGGACGCCGGTCTCGAGGATCTGAAACGACTCCAGATCGAAGCGATCGACGCCCCAGACTTCGACCTTGCATTGCGCCGCGCGGGCTGGCGCGAGTAGTGCCCCAAGCCTCGGAGAGCACCGCGCCGGAGGGGCCCCCATTCGAGACACGCGAAGGTGTGTTGCGTTGGCTCGAGCATCACGGGCTCGCCCACCTCGCATACGTCAACATCGAGGTGCTCGCCCCCTTGCTGGATCCGAGCTCATGGCCAGCCCTCCACGCCGCCGGCAAGAAGCGGTACCTGACCGACTTCGCCGCGGCACAAACGTGCGCGCGCGTCCTTCCGCTCATGCCCGCAGGTCTGCGAACGGAGCTCCCGCCCGCGGTCCTACGCTTCATCGCGCAGGAGCGCGATCGGGTGACGGCGGCGCGGGACGAGATTCCGGGAAGACTCGCCGCGACCGTCCCTCCCGAGGTCGAGCCGGTGCGACAGCGTATCCTCGAGTTGCGGCAACGGTTTCCCGCCACCATCGCACCTCGCTTGCAAGCCGAGTTCGACGCCAAGAGTCTGCGCTTCGACGCCGCCAAAAAGCGCTGGACGTACAAGGACCCTTGGCCGACGCGCCTCCCCGGTGGCTCCCAGCGGTTCGGATCGCCTGCGGTCGTGCTCGTGCTCGCCGGCAACGCGTTTCGGCACGAGTGCACGTGCGGTGCGACGTATTGCGTGCACGGATTGGCCGCGATCGATGCGGTCCTGCTCTGGCTACGATCGCCCCATCCGAAGGCCGCAACCCTGTTCGCGGAGCTGGACGAACCGGATTGGGTGCACGCGCTCGCGGCCCTCGAGCGCGCGATCTCGGCGGACACGGTCGAGCGTGCGGGTGTGCGGGTCGAGTGGCGCGTCACCGTGGATGACGACCGCATCGAGATCCGACCGTGGCTCGCCAGGCTCGGCAAGAACGATCGCCTCGGCGTGGCGCGCCCGGTCACACCCCGAGCGCTGCGTTGCGAACTCGGACCCAAGCTCGAGGCCGTCGATGCTCGCATCGCCGCGCTCGTCCCCGAACCGGGGATCCCGGCACCGGCGAGCGCGCTCGAGGCGTTGATCGGTCATCCCCGCGTGTTCCGTGACGAGGCCCCGGATCGGCCGCTGCACGTCACCCGCGCGCCGGTGGGGCTGCTCGCCGAGGAGCGCCCCAACGGGCTCTGGATCACCGTCGCGCTCGAGGGCAGCCCCCTTCCCGCGCCGCTGCTCGGGCAGCTCGAGGCCTCCGGCCCGGGCGATCTGCTGTTCGTGGACGAAGGCCCACGGTTGACCTTGCTGGAGGTGGGGGACGAGATCCGCGCGATGACCCCCGTGTTGCGCCGGCAGGGCCACTTGTTTCCTCCTGAGAGTCGGACGGAGTTGCTGGCCTCACTGTCGCGCTGGGCCGAGCGCATTCCCGTGGCGATGCCGGAGTCCGTGATGGGGATCGCGGTCCCGCCGGACAATCGTTTGGTGCTCCGGCTTCAAGCGCATGCCAATGGCGCGGTCCACATCGCCGTCCGCGTGCGGCCGCTCCGAGGCGGGCCGTCGTTCGATCCCGGCCAAGGGATGCGCGTGGTCTACATTCGTCGGGAAGGCCGCCCATACCACGCTCGCCGCGATTTCGCGGCCGAGGCCACCCTCGCCGCCGGCCTCCTCGCGGATTTCGAGCTCCAGGACGGTGAAGCGCTCGAGCGGGGCGTGGGACGACGCGTCGAGCATGGCCGCGACGTGCTCGCGATCTTGGCCCTGGCGCAGCGCTTGGAACCTCCCCCCGAGCTCGAGTGGGAGGGACGGCCCATCCGAGCCTTGCCCGCGCCGGGGCCGGGCTCGCTGCGCCTCCACATCGGGCGCAACCGCAACTGGTTTGGCATGCTCGGTGAGCTCTCCGTCGCCGGCGAGCGCGTCGAGCTCGCCCGCCTCCTCGACGCCGCGCGCCGTCACGAGCGGCACGTGAAGGTCGATGCGTACACGTACATCGAGATCACGGAGGCGTTGGGCAAGCATCTCGAGCACCTCGCCGATCATGCCCAGGATGACGCCCACGGGCTTCGGATCGGAGTGTCTGGGGTACCGTGCCTGCTCGCGCTGGAGTCCGCGGGTGCGCTCGTCGAGGCAGACACCGCTTGGCGGGAGCTCACCGAGAAGGTCGCCGCGGCGAAACACTACGCGCCGAGCATCCCGAGCGACCTGGACACCCCGTTGCGACCCTATCAACGCGCGGGGTTCGTCTGGATGATGCGCCTCGCCGCGTGGGGCGTGGGGGGAATCCTCGCGGACGACATGGGGCTCGGGAAAACGATCCAGGCGCTCGCCGTCTTGCTCGCGCGCCGCGACGAAGGCCCCGCACTCGTCCTCTCCCCGACGTCCGTCGCGTACCACTGGCTCGAGGAAGGGCGCCGCTACGCGTCAGCGCTGCGGTTCCACGAGTTCGGTGCCTTGCGCGAGCAGCCGGAGCGGATCGCCGGGCTCGGGCCCAAGGACGTGTTGGTCGTCACGTATGGGCTCCTGGCACGGCACCTCTCGGATCTCGAGTCGCTCACGTTTTCCACGGCCATCTTCGACGAGGCCCAGAACCTCAAGAACCCGAACGCGCAGCGCACCCGAGCCGCGCGAACACTCCGCGCGGACCTCAAGCTCGCGCTTTCGGGCACCCCCATCGAAAACCACCCCGGTGAGCTCTGGAGTCTGTTCTCCGTGGTGTTCCCCACCTTGCTCGGGAGCTGGGATGGTTTTCGCCGCCGGTTCACCCTGCCCGCGGACCACAGCCTCGATCCGCGCGCGACCGAGGCCCTCGCCCGCCTCATCGCGCCGTTCCTGCTGCGGCGGACCAAGCCCGAGGTGGCGCTCGAACTGCCGTCGCGCACGGAGGTCCGCGTTCCCGTCGTGCTCTCACGCGACGAGTGGCAGCTGTACGAAGACGCGCGGCTCGCTGCGCTCTCCGATCTGGAGACGCCACGCGCGATCATGCGGGCCCAGGAGCGCCGCGTCGAGGTCCTCGCCGCCCTCACCCGCCTGCGCCTGCTCGCCTCGCATCCCCGCCTCTACGACGAACGATGCCGCGTCCCATCGTCGAAGCTCGCGGCGCTGCTCCGCCTCGTCCGCTCCCTCCACGGCCGCGGTCTGCGAACGCTCATCTTCAGCCAATTCACGTCCCACCTCGCGCTCGTCCGCGAAGCCCTGGATCGCGAGCGCTTCGCGTATCTCTATCTCGATGGCCACACGCCCGCTCGCGAGCGGGCGGCGCGGGTCCACGCGTTCCAGCGCGGCGAGGCGGCGCTGTTCCTCATCTCCCTCAAGGCCGGCGGCGTGGGGCTCAATCTGACCGCCGCGACCGAGGTGATCCATCTCGATCCCTGGTGGAACCCCGCCGTCGAGGATCAGGCCTCGGACCGCGCCCACCGTCTCGGGCAGGAGCAACCGGTCACCGTCTATCGGCTCATCGCCATGGGCACCATCGAAGAGCAGATGCTCGGCCTGCACGCACAGAAGCGGACCCTCATCGATCAAGTGCTTCGGGGAGCTTCGGGGGACACCGCGACGCTCCCGGTCGACGAGTTGCTCGCGCTGCTGTCCGGATCTCACAGCAGCCACGGGCACGACGCGTCAGCGCTGCCCGGGGCGTAGCGCCCCCCGCAACGCGCTGGCCCACGCCTCGAATCCCTCGATGGTGGAGCGGAAGAGGTCCGGCGAGCTCGCGACGGCCTGGATCTCGTCTCTCAAACGCGCCTTCGCGCGTTGCAGCCGCGAACGCACGGCACCTTCCGAGATCCCGAGCACGATCCCCACGTCCTTGGCCGGCATCTGCTCCCATTCGTAGAGCTCGAAGAGGATCTGATCGTCGAGAGGGATGCGCCGGAGGGCGCGGCACAAGATTCGCTCCTGCTCCGAGTGCACCATGACGCCGCTTGGCGAGGGATCGAGCGCCTCCACGCTGGCCTCTCCGAGCGCCACGACCCGCGTGCCCTGGTGGCGTGCACGGAGCTCCTTGAACAAGAGGTTGCGCGCGGTCCCAAACAGGTAGGCCCGGAAGTTCGCGACCTCGCGAAACTTGTTCCGGCCGCGAAGGAGCTCCACGAAGGTGTCTTGGACCAGGTCGTCCACCGCAACCGACACCTTGCTGCGAAAGAAGCCGTAGAGAGGATCGAAGTAGCGCTCGAACAAGAGCTTGGCCGATGCCGCGTCGCCGCCGATCCAGGCGTCCAGCAACGCGAAATCCGACCTTTCCGCGGTCACGTCCGTGTTGTATCAGATGCCGGATGAGCGGGGACGCATGCTGAGCGCGGCCAGAGCGTGGCTGGTGTACGCCGTCGTCACCTCCGCCCCCACTTGGGAAGCGCAGGTGGAGGCCGCCGATCGTTTGCGCTTGGAAGGCAACGCGGCGGAAGCCTCCGTCGCGTACGGACGCGCCTACCGGGCACTGCCGGCGGGAGAGCAGAGCTCGCTCATCGGCGATCGCATCGTTCGGTTGGCCTTGGCCCAGGCCCGCCTCTCCCGCGATTCGGCCGTGATGCGCGAGGCCTCGGTCTTGGCGGACCTGGCGCGATCGAACTTCTCGAACGCCGACCGGGAGGCGTCCGAGGAACTCGAGGCCGCGCAACGAGAACTCGAGGCGCAGCTCACCCCATCGTCGGAACCGCCCCCCGAGGCCGCGGAGGCGAGCGACACGGACCCGTCGTCCCCAGCACCCGCCTCTCCGCCCGAGGGCGCGACGAAGATCCCCGCCGACGCTTCGGAAGCCCCCGCGGAGCCGACGCCTCCCGGACGGTCGCATCGTGCGTCCCACATCGCGTACTGGACCAGCGCGGCGATCCTCGCCGCCGCAGGCGTGAGCCTGTGGGTCGTGGCCGGGGTGCGGGGCGATGGCTCCGAGGAGGTCGCCAACGTCATGGACTCGCCGGAGTATGACGCGCTGCGGATGCACCCCGAGGCCTTCACAGCCTACAACGAGAACATCGCAGCCTGGCAACAGCGGCGCGAGAGCGAACAAATCGCGCTGTGGACCTGTGGCGGGATCAGCCTCGCCGTCGCGATCTCCGTCGCCGTCGTCGACCTGGCGTTCCACACCCGTCGACGCTCGAACCGAGTCACCGCCCTGCGCGGACTAACGTTTCGGTTTTGACGGGTCGAGGTCGAGCTCGACCTCGCGCGATTGCGCGGAGATCTCCAAGGTCGCGCCGGCGAGCACCCTCGTCACGCAGCGCTCCGCGGCCGGCGAACCTTCCGAGACGATCGGCATCAAGATCGTCCCCTCGGGGCTGACGACGAAGCTCAAGCGGACGCGTTCTTCGGCGGCGCACGTACGCCGCAAGGTCCTCTTCAGCCCCGCAAGCGAAGGCCGCCGCGATGTCGAAGCGGAGACATCGGCCCTGCTCCGCTCGCGCGTCGATGGATTGGGCTCCCCGCCTCGTGATGCCTCACCTGCGCTTCCGGGCGCGGCCTTGGTCTCACCGCTGGCGAGCGCTTCGGCGGCCACGACCGGTTTCTCCACCGCGACAGGGCTCGACGGCCCCAACGTGCTCACCCGTGGAGCATGCGCGACCTGGACGCGTTCGGGCGCCTCACGGAGCCCGGGCGAACCGCTGCCCACGTTCGCAGCCCGCGGTTCGCGAGCCGCTTCAGAGTCGCGCACCCACTGCAGAGCGCCGAGAGCCCCACCCCCAAGGAGCACGGCCGCCAGCGCGAGCATGGCAGGGCGCCGCGAAGGCCGGCGTACCGACGCGAGCGCGCTCGCCAGGACCTCCATATCGGCATACCGCCGGTCCGGGTCCGGTGAGAGACCCCGACGCAAGATCGCCGCGATCCGCTTGTGCCGGGCCGTTCGTGGAACCCAGGGCGGCCTGTGCTGCGGATGTTTGGCCGCGATGGCCTCGTGAAGCGCAACGCAAAACGCGAACTGATCGCTTCGTTGGGTCGGTGGCGACCCCGCGAGCTGCTCGGGGGCCATGTATGCCGGGGTTCCCATCGCTTCCCCCGTCCGCGTGAGGGCACCGCCGTCCTCCGTGAACGCGAGCCCGAAATCGGCGACCTTCGGCTGGCCATTCACGGTCAGCAACACGTTCTCCGGCTTGAAGTCGCGGTGCACCACGCCTTGCGCATGCGCAGCGTGGAGACCCCGGGCGATCGCCATGAACAGATCGAGCATTTCGTCGGACCACGCTCGACCTCGCAACCAGGTAGCGAGGTTGGGGCCAGAGACGAGCTCCATCGCGATGTACGGCGACGCGGTCGTATCGTCGACGTCGTACACTTGGACGACGTGAGGATGGGACACGCGCGCCATGGCACGCGCCTCGCGGAGCATCCGCCCGATCGCCCGAGCATCGGCCGCGCGGTGCGGGGCAAGCACCTTCACCGCGACGTTGCGATCGAGCCGGTCATCGTAGGCCTCGAACACGACGCCCATCCCTCCGGCACCGAGCTTGCGCACGAGGAGGTACCTTCCCAGTCGCAACGGAGCCGACCCACCAAACAAACGCTCGGCCACGTTCTGCTTGGTCAGCTCGGCCTCGAGGTCGATCCCTGATCCGCGCTCGCTCACGTCATTCCCCACAGCAGCGGAACCCAAACGGTCGAACGCGTCGGTCCCGTCGCGCTCCATACGGAAGCCGGTCACACCACGAGTATTCGAGATAGGACCCCCCGACCACGTAGCACGTGCCATCGGCACCGGAGTCGTCGTCGCAGCCGTCGATCCACTCCTCTACGTTGCCGACCATGTCGAAGACGCCCGTAGGGTACCCTTCGCACTCCGCATACGATCCCACGGCGGAGATGTTGCCGTCGTCGTTGCATTCCGCGGCGGGATTCGGGCGCCCCGCCCCCAACGGGCCCCCACATGCCCGGAACCACTGGCTTTGGTTCTCGTCGAGCGCCGAAACGGTATCGATGGAGCCGCCGCCGATCCGCCCACAAAGGCGCTTGCCCGCCCACGCGCAATAGGCCCGCGCGTCGCACCAATCGACATAGGTCACCGGCGAATCGTCCGGGTTCATGCTGTTCGATGCATCCCAGTACTCGGTGTTCCAGGAGCATTCGGGCGGTTGTCCGCTGACATCGTCGCCGCGGGCCTCGAGGAAGGCCAGATAGTGGGCAGCCGTCACCTCCGTGGCGTCGATGAGAAAATCCCCGACGTCCACCATCACCGGACCCCGCAGGACGCATGCGCCATCCTGACAGGCCGGAGCGTCCTGCGGACAGGGATCGGAAACCCACCGCCCCTCTTCGCAGCGCATGCGACCCGACGGATCGCACAGCACGTCCTCGTCCGTGCACGGCGAAGTCTCCCCGCCTTCGCTTTCGCTCGTGGTCGCATCCTCCCCGCCGGGCGGCGAGGTGCTCGACTCCGTGGAAGCCGAGCTGGTCGCTTCGCCCCCCGAGGTCTGCGTTTCCGCGACCGACAAGTTCGTCCCGGAGTCGAGCGAGGTGCTCGCGCCCTCGGACGTCGCGCCCTCGGACGTCATGCCCGCCTCCGCGACCGAAGTGCGGGTCTCCGCGCCCTCCGAACTCGCCGCGACCGAGGTCGTCGACTCGTTCGCTGCCCCGGTCTCCGGCGCCTCACCTCCCGCCTCGGGCGCCTCGCCTCCGGTCTCCGAGGACGACGACGACGTCGTGGTGACCGACCCCGTGACGGTGCTTCCGAGGGAATCCGTTTCGCCCCCGGTCGCCGCCGTGTCCGTGCCCGCCGTCGAGGCCTCCGTGTCGATGGCGGGCAGCTCCGGGAATGGTTGGCACCCGAACGCAAGCACGGTCAGGGAAAACGACGCGAACGGCCGGATCCGATGGAGCATCCCCCTCGACGATAGCCTCAAGCGCCGCCCGGTTGCGCGAGGAATGCGGCGTCGATCGTGCCCGACGCGCAGCCGATCTCCAGATCCGAGCGCAGTTCCACGCCCGGAGCGTCACGCGCGTACCGCACAGCATCGCACCTCTCGCCGCATTTTTTCCAGGGCGGCCGATGAATGCTGCCCACGCGAGGAGTCAAGACATCGAGACGGCACGCTTCGCTCGCATCCCGGCACGGGCTCGAGCGTCTGGCGGCCAGAAACCGGAGAACACGATGGACACGCAAAAGACCGAAGCCACCCCCCAACACGAAACTCCGAAGCCTCAGAAAGAACACCGCTGGATGGAGAAGCTCGTGGGAACGTGGGCATGCAGCAGCTGTATGGCCCCGGGTCCCGACTTGCCCCCGGAGAACCTCGAGGGCACGGAGACCGTCCGTTCGCTCGGTGGTCTGTGGTACGTCGCGCAGAGCACGAGCCAAATGCCCGACGGAACGACAGGGGAGATGGTCATGACGCTCGGCTATGACCCCGACAAGCGCTGCTACGGGGGCACGTGGATCGGCTCGATGATGAATTGGCTGTGCGTCTACCGCGACGGAGAAGTCGATCCGAGCGGCCGCAAGCTCTCGCTGTACTCGACCGGTCCCGACTTCACGGGCAAGAAGAGCAGCAGCGAATATTGCGACGTCATCGAGTTCCAGGACGACGATACCCGGACCTTGACCGGGCACGTGAAGGACGAGGACGGCACCTGGAGAGCGATGATGAAAGTCGAGTACCGGCGTACACGCTGAGTCGAGTCCAAGGCCTCCGTGCGGCGTCCCAATCTCTTGGTGTTCCGACCGGACACCTCGGGGCGCCGCACGCGACGCCGACCGCCGCGGACAGGGGTCCACGGATGTGCGAAACTTTTTTTGTCACCAAACGCTTGGGTCCTGCGTTGGTCGGGCGCATGAACACGCAAGTCCGATCCTCCTCCCCCTCTTGCTCCGGTGCTCGCCTCGTCGACGTGGCTGGTCGCACGCTTCCGTTGCGCGGCACGGAGATCGAGGTGCATGCGGGCAGCGGCCTTGCCCGCACCCTCGTCGAGCAGCGCTTCCACAATCCCTACGAGGAGCCGCTCCGGGTCACGTACCTACTGCCGCTCCCGGCCGACGCTGCGGTCGCGGGATACGCCTTCTCGCTCGGCGAGGCGCGCTTCGAGGCTCGCATCGCCACGCGCGAAGAGGCGCGCGAACGTTTCGAGCAAGCCGTCCTCGAGGGACACACCGCCGCCTTGCTCGAGGAAGAGCGTTCGAGCCTGTTCACCCAAGAACTCGGCAACGTACCCCCTGGCGCCGAGATCGTCGTGGAGGTGGAGCTCGACCAACCGCTCGAGTGGCTCCAAGACGGCACTTGGGAGTGGAGGTTCCCCACGGTCGTGGGACCGCGCTACCTCGGCGCGGAGGGCCGGGTCCCGGATGCGGACAAGATCACCGTAGACATCGCCGACGGAGCCTTGGACGCACGCGCCCGCGTGACGATCGAGATCGCGGACGAGATCCAAGGTCGGCCACCCCACTCTCCTTCGCACGCCTTCGCGGCGAATCAACGCTCTTGGGTGCTCCGCGAAGACGCGGGGGCGCGCCTCGATCGCGACGTGGTGCTGCGCTGGCAAGTCGCCCGTCCGCAACCCGGCGCCACGCTTGCCCTGGCACGCGGGACCGAAACACACGCTCGGGTCGGGTCCGCGTTCGGGTTGCTCACCCTCGTCCCACCGGAGCCGAGGCACCCGCTCCCCCCGGTGGCCCGCGATCTCGTGTTCCTCGTCGATGTCAGCGGATCGATGGGCGGTGACCCACTGGCACAAGCGCAGCGCGTGATGTCTGCGCTCATCGATGGCCTCGACGCGCGCGATCGTCTGGAGATCCTCGCGTTCTCGAGCTCGGTGCAGCGCTGGCGAGCGGACCCCACCGTCATGGAAGGCCCCCAGCGCAAAGCGGCGCAGGCCTACGTCGCGGCGCTGCGGGCCGGTGGAGGCACGGAGATGCGCACCGGCATCGTGGCCGCGCTGCAGCGCCTTCGCGGCGACGCGCAACGACAGGTCCTGGTGGTGACGGACGGCTACATCGGATTCGAAGAAGAGATCGTCGCAGCGATCCTCGGGCAGCTGCCCAAGGGCAGCAAGGTCCACATGCTCGGCGTGGGCCAAGCCGTGAATCGGACGCTGACCCGCAGCGCGGCGCGGGCAGGCGGTGGCAGCGAGCTCATCATCGCTCCCGGCGAAGACGTGGAACCGCTCGTCCGCCGGGTGCTCGCCGAGCTCGCGCAGCCGATCCTCGTGGATCTCGAGCTGTCGGGCACCGCGTTGCGATCGTGCGGCATCGCCCGCCTGCCGGACTTGCACGGGGCCTGCCCTGCCAGGATCCCCGTCGAGCTCGACCCCGCCGGAGGTGACCTCGTCCTTCGTGGGAACACGGCGCAGGGACCATGGCACGAGCGACTCACCGTCCCTGCCCTCGCAACCGGCGAGGGCTCGCGCGCGGTGCTCCTCCGATTCGCGCGCGAACACGTCGAGGATCTCGAAGCCGCGCGTGCCTCCGGCGTGAGCGTCGACGAGGCGATCGCGCGCGTGGGTCTCGACTTCTCGATCGCGACACGCCGGACCTCGTTCGTCGCCGTCTCGACCGACGCCACGGTGGACCCCACCGTACCCACGCGGACGGTCGCGATGCCCCACGAGCTCGCCGCGGGGCTCTCGGCCGAGGGCGTGGGCCTGCGTGCCGCCGCCATGTCCATGGCGTATTGCGCCGCGGTACCCGCGGGGATTGCCGCGCCCGCGGGGGTGGCTGGGGCAACCCTGCCGCGCTCCGCCCCATCCCCGATGACGACACGCCGACGCATCTCGAAGGTCGCGATGCCCAGAGGAGCCGCGCCCGCGCCCGCGCCCGTGCCCGTGCCCGCCAAGCGGAGTGGAGTCTTCGGCGCCTCGGCCCCGTCGGAACCCAGCGAGAAAGCGATGCCGCGCGAACGCGTCGCGCTCCGTGGCCAACTCACGCGAGCGGGCCGCCGCGCGATCGTGAGCGTGACCTTGGATCGACCGATCGTCTGGACCCCCGAGCACGCCTTTGCCACCCGCGCGGACGGTACGCTCGTCGAACTGGCGATCGACCCGGCGGTGACCACCGCCCCCGGGCAGTTCTCGCAGGGCCAGACCGTGCGCCTGGTGTTCTCGTGGGAGGGAGACGACCCCACCGAGATCGTCCTCGGAGAGGGCTTGGTCATCACCCTGTGAGCGACGAGGGCGAGCTCCAAGCGATCGCGGCGGGAGACTCGGAGGCCTTTGGTCGCTGGGTCTCCCGCGCCGAGTCGCGCCTGCGTCTGAGCGTGCGCTCGTTCGCCCGCGTCGTCGACGTGGAGGTGGTCCTCCAAGAAACGCTCCTGCGCGCGTGGCAGGTCGCACCACGCGTGCAGGACGACGGTCGCCCCGAGCCTCTCCTACGGCTCGCGATCCGGATCGCGCGCAACCTCGCGATCGATGAAGCTCGTCGTTCACGCCGCGTGCCCGTGGCGACGGACGTCATCGACGCGCTACGCGAGGACACGGCGGCCGTGCACGATCCCGATCCGGGGTTGCGCGACGCGATCGCAGCGTGCCGCGATCGCCTCCCGAGACAACCCAAGGCCGCGCTCTCGGCTCGCCTGGACGCCGCGGGCGGGCGCGACGATCGATCGCTGGCAGAGTCCCTCGGAATGCGCCTCAACACCTTCCTTCAGAACTTCGGCCGCGCTCGGAAGCTGCTGCTCGAGTGCCTGCGCAGCCGCGGTATCGACCCGGACCTGGAGCTCTCGTGATGGCCGACGAACGCGAAACGCTCATCGAGCAGGTGATGGGCGCCCATCGAGCGCGCGACCGCGACGGGCGTGTGCTCGCGGACCCTGCATGGTACGACCTCGACGAAGACACGCGCGCCCAGGTCTTCGAGGACACGCTCGTGCTCCGTCGACTCGAAGCCGCGCTCGACCCCGACGGGCTCTCGACCACGGCGCGGGCCGTCCTCGCCCGCATCACCGCGCGTCCGTGATTTCGCCGAAGAGCCGCTTGCGCGTCGACGGTCGATGCGACAGACTCGATGCGCCATGTGGAACCACTCGCGGTTGCGCTGATCCAAATCCGCAGAGCCTGATTGCCCCCCCGAGGTCGTTCGACCGGTCGTTCGACCGGCCGTTCGACCGGTGGTTCAGCGGGGGGTTCGGTCGGCTGTGCGTCGAGCGTTGGTCCCCCGAGGCGGGTGGGCAGCGCATGGGATCTGCGAATCGGCGGGGAAGCGTGACTTCGAACTGGAAGTGATCCGGATCGAGGCCGCGGCGTTCCTTGGCCCCCGCATGTCTCCTGCGCGGCGTTTCCCTGCCCTCGGTGCCCTTCCCCGATTTCCTGGGAGCACCCAGACAAGGAGATTCGTCGTGCCTGAAACTCTCCCCTCATCCATCACAACCCCTCCCCGCGCCTTGCTCGTCGCCGTCCCCATGCGAGACGCCGACGACGCTCAAGTGGAATCCTCGCTCGCCGAGATGCGGCGGCTGCTCGCAGGCCTCGGGATCGACGTCGTCCACGTCGCGATCCAGCGCCGCGACGACCGCGGACTCACGCTCGGCGCCGGCAAACTGCGAGAGTTGGCCCGGCTCACCGGCGGTCCCGGTACGATCTCGCGGGGACCTCCCACACAAGCCCGGAGCGAACCGGAGGACGTCCACGACGGCCCCGACCCCATCGCCGACGTCGTCGTCTTCGACGCCGAGCTGTCCCCCTCCGAACAACGCCGGCTCGCGATCGCGTTCGGCGTGGAGGTCGTCGATCGCTTCGGGACGATCCTACGAGTCTTCGAACGTCGCGCTCGCACGCGCGCCGCCAAGCTCGAGGTGCAAATCGCCCGCGCCGAATACGACCTGGCGCGCTCGCGTGAGACGTCGGCGCAGGACGATCGCGAAGGCGGTGGAGGGCGCGGCGAGCGTGGCAACGCCAATGCCGAGCTCGCCCGGCAGAGGCACCACCGCCGCGTGGCTGCCATGCGGCGCGAGTTGGACGCCGCGAAAGAGGTTCGCGATCGAACCCGGGCGCGCCGTCGCGACGTCCCGAGCGTCGCGCTCGTGGGCTACACGAACGCCGGCAAATCGTCGCTCATGCGCGCGATGACGGGCAGTGACGTCTACGTGGACGACAAGCTGTTCGCCACCTTGGACACGACGGTCCGCACGCTCGAGGGAAGTTCCCCGCGGATCCTCGTCTCCGACACCGTGGGCTTCCTGGAGAACCTTCCCCATGAACTCATCGCATCGTTCCGGTCCACCCTGGACGAGGCCAACGACGCCTTCCTCGTGCTCATCGTCCTCGACGCCTCCGACCCCCGGATCGAGGCGCACCTGCGGGTGACCACGGAGACCCTCGCGAGCCTCGAGCAGCCAGTCCCGCGCAAACTCGTGCTCAACAAGATCGACAGGGTCGCAGACTCGGCACGGGAGGCGCTGCGAATACGGTTCCCGGACGCATTGCTCGTCTCGGCGTTCGATCCCTCCGACGTCGCGGCCGTGCGCGAGGCGGTCGTCCGAGCCCGGCAAGCCGACCTGACCGAGGTCACGTTGCACATTCCCTACAGTCGCGGGGACCTGCTGGGAGAAGCTCACGCCCACACGCATGTCGTGCGCGAAGCCTACGAAGACGCAGGAATCGCCGTGACCCTCCGGGCTGCGCCAAACGTGCTATCACGCCTCCAACGGTCCCTGGCCAGGGTCGGAGGCATCCGGTGAGATAGGGGGGTCCTCATCCCCACAGCACCGACAGAAGGACGGCGTCGGATCCGGCACCCGTCTGCCGGTGCGCATTTCGTGGCTGCCATGTAACATTTAAGAAACAAGATGCTACGCTTCCCTTGTATGCGGCCGGATTCATCGACGATTTCGCAGCTTGTCTCTCGGCTACGGGACACTCTGGGCGGTGAAAATTGGCGGGTGGGCCCATCGCGGCATGGCGCGCGGGCCCGCTGGCGGTGGCTCAGTGTCACGGTGAAATACAAGCCGGAGAAAAACCCAGCTCACCCCTGGCGCGCACGATTTCGCGACGGGTTTCCCCGTTCGAACGTCGTGGAGCTTTGGGTGGATGATCCCCTCGAGGGCTTGAAGAGCATCACGGCGCAAGCTCGAGACGTGCGCCGGTTCGTCGAGGGAGAGGGTTGCCTCGTCCGCAACCCATCCAAGAGCTACCTGGCGCACCGTCTCTGGGAGGCCGTGCGCCCACCGGTGATCAAACACGGTCTGCCCTGAAGCGAGGTTGCATCAGCGCAGACTGCGCAGGTCCCGCCCGAAGGCTCGGCCTCCCGCGGCTTTCGGGCGAGCGGCAAGCGAAGTAACGTCCTCGCGCATGTCCGTGCGCGGGGTCGTGGTGGTGGGTGTTTGCCTTTCTTTGAGCTGTGGAGCGTCGACTAGCGGCGCCCCCGCCCCAGCTGAAGACGGCTCGGACACGGACTCCGGCGGGTCCACGGAGAGTCCGGAGTCCAGCGGCGAAGACGTCTCGACCGAGGCCAGCGGCGAGGACGTCTCCACCGAATCCAGCGGCGAGGGCGAGACCGCAGGAGGATCCGAGAGCACGGGTCCGGAATCGACGACCACCGGGGAGACCGGACCGGGGACCTCGGCCGCGTCGGAGTCGGTCGACACCGGCGAGTCCGAGGGCTCGTCCACCGCGAGCACCACGGGGGAGTCAGGGGACGCCGAGGCCAGTACCGGAGCGACCGGTCCCACCACCCGCGCCTACATTCTGTTCGGTCAATCGAACATGTGGGGCCAGACCACCGCGGAAGCCCAAGACATGGCGACGATCCCCCGCACGGAGGTGCTCACCCTCGACGGCGATTGCCCAGCCCACGGCGCCAACGCGTGGGTGGCCGCCGCCCCCTCGCTGCATGGATGCGTGGGCAACCCGGGCCAAGGGAGCGGCGCTGGTTTGGGACCGGGGGACTACTTCGCTCGGATCGTCGGCGAGGCCCATCCCGAAGACACGATCCTGCTCGTCCCCAACGCGATTCCCGGGGCGAGCATCAATTGCTTCGCGCCTCCAGGATCCAACTTGAATCCCGGGGCGACCAACTGCCCGCTCGGCGCCGGGCCGACGTACGAAAGCATGCTGAGCCGCAGCCAAATGGCCCAAGCGCGCGGTGAGATCCGCGGGATCCTCTTTCATCAAGGCGAAAGCGACTGTGGACAAGACGACTGGCCGCAGCGCGTCAAGCTGGTGGTGGATCGGCTGAGGTCCGACTTGGGCACCGCCGACATCCCATTCCTGGCAGCCGAGATCCCTGGTGCGAGCGCCTGTCAGGATCACAACGGCCTGTTCGAGGGACCCGGAGGCATCACGGAAATCATCGAGAATGCACACATCGTGCAAGCCGAAGATCTGCCGATCTACGACACCTACCACTTCACGACCGAGGCTCAACGCACCTTGGGGCAGCGGTTTGGTGAACGGATGCTCGAGGTGGACCCCTGAGTTCGATCACCGCGAGTGGGGAGCATTTCGATCGCTCACGCTTCGAGCAGATCCAGTACACTCGTCATTCGGGTTGGACGCGTGCTTTACGAACTCGCGATCGTCGTGTCGATACCTTGGATGATGGCGGCGCCCATGGGCTCGGTCACTTCGCCGTTCGAGACCGCGATGCTCGGCGTGCCCACGTCACCGTTCGAAACGAGCGCGGTTTCCGAGAGCCCTGATCCGACTGATCCGACTGTTCCGACTGTTCCGACGCACCACGCGAGCGTAAGCCCCGAAGAACCAGACGCCGCCCTCGGGGTGGAGCTTCCTCCAGAAGGCGTCGCCCCGCTCCAGTCGAGGGCGCGTACGGGCATCGCCAAGGATGAGCTCTCGGTGCAATATCCGGGCGGCTTCGCACCGTTTGGCAAGGGTGAGTCGTTCGTCGCGGACCTCCCGCCCGATCCCACGGCCCCCTTCGGGAAGTTTTCCCCCATCCGTGGCGAGGCGCTCGATCGTCGGACGACACGCATCGTGCGCGTCGACCTCCTGTTCGGCCCAGCGTGGCGCGGTACACAGACGGATGCGATGATCGCTACGAGCGTCGAGGTTGGCCCCATGCACGGGTTCGCGTGCTCGTTCCACACCTCCGTACTCATCTCCATGGACCGCGATTTCGTGCGCGTCGTCGACGTACCCATCGGCGTCGGTGCGCTCGTCCGGGGAAAGCTGCGCAACAAGCCCCTCTACGGCAGTTTGGGCCTCACGGTGGGAATCCTCGTGGAGCGGGCCGCAGATGACACCCAGGTCGTGCATCGCGTGGACCCCGATTTCCGGCTACCGATGCGCCTGGCGTGGACGATCGCCGGCGCGGGCTTGAGCCTCTCCGTCATCCCCGGATACAGCGTGAGATCGCGAGTTTACGAGCGGCGGGGAGTAGAATTGTGGGAGCGCTCCGCGTATCGTATCGGCGTGGCGTTGGGGATGCATTTCGATGCGGCGGCGGGGCGTGCGTGGCTGGTGACACGCTACCGCCAGCGTCGTCACGGGGGTCACGCGGCGCAGGGGGACAAGACATGAAACGCTTGAACTTGGGGCTCGTCATGGTGGTGCTCGCAGGCTGTGAAGACGTCGTGGATCTCGATCCGCTGGATGAGACTCCGCCGGTCGAGGCACGGACGCGGCCGCGGCCCATCACGGGCGGTACGTTGACGGTCACGTCGGACGGGCTCGCGGTCGCGGCCGACCCCGACCGCGATGTCGTGTACGTCGTCGACGTGGCGCAACGACAGCTTCTCCATACGATCGCACTGGCCCCTGGCGATGAGCCAGGCCGCGTCATCGAGGGCAGCGGCGGCCTCGTGCACGTCGCTCTCCGCGGCTCGGGTGCCATCGCGACGTTGGATCGCCTCGCTGGCACCGTCGTCGGGCGTCACACCGCATGCACGGAGCCGCGCGGCATCGCCTATGTCGAAACCGACGAGACGCTCCACGTCGCATGTGCGGGCGGTTCGCTCGTCAAGCTGAGTGCAACCACCGGCGCCGAGATCTCACGGACCTTCGTGGAACCCGATCTGCGGGACGTCATCGTGCTCGATGGCGTCGTCCACGTTTCGACCTTCCGCGATCCGGCCCTCCTCCGCGTCACGGACGATCCTTTGCTGCGCAGTGGTACCGAGCGACGATCGATCGCGGCAGGCGACCTCCGCGGACAACCCCATGTGGCCTGGCGAACCCTCGTGACACCCGGTGGCCAGGCCGCCATGCTTCATCAGCTGGCGTCCACGGACTCCGTCCCCATCGATGTGGATCGCGACGAACTGCGGTTCAGCGACGGTCTCCCGTACGGGGGCGAAGTCGGAGGCGGGGTCGAGTGCGGCGCCGGTCTCACCACGACCGCAATGACGCTGTTCGCGGACGGCCGGACGACCAAGACCCTCCCACTCCGAGAGTCGGCCCTCACCGTCGACGCCGCGCTGCATCCCGATTCGGAGATGGTCGTCTTTGCGATCCCAGGGGCCGAACCCGGCGAACCCACGGCCGGCGCCGCGTCGCTCGACGAGCACTGCGCACTCGAGCCCATCCCCACCAAGGGCAGCCAAGTCACGTCGGTCGCGTTCGACGGGCTTGGAAACCTCGTCATGTTCAGCCGCGAGCCAGCGCGCGTGCTCGTGGCCTCCGGACCGCGCGACGACGACCCCTCCGTCATCGAACTCGGCGGCGAACCTCGCTTCGACACCGGCCACGAGATCTTTCATCGCAAGACGGATTCGGGCCTCAGCTGCGCATCGTGCCACCCGGAAGGCACGGACGACGGCCACGTGTGGAACTTCGAGTCGCTGGGCAAGCGCCGGACACAAGCGCTGGACGTGGGGCTCGCGGACACGGCCCCCTTCCATTGGGACGGCGACATGGTCGACCTCGACATGATCATGGGAGAGGTGCTGGCCCATCGCATGGGAGGCAGCCGCCAATCGTCCGAGCGCCTCGACTCCTTCACCCGCTGGATGTTCGAGCAACAACGGGCCCCCGCAGCCTCGGTGGAAGACCCCGTGCTCGTCGGGCAAGGTCGTGCATTGTTCGAGACCTATGGCTGCGCAACGTGCCACTTCGGGGCCGCGCTCGGTGGAACCGCCACCCACGCCATCGCTGGAGAGGAGCTCCAAGTGCCCACGCTACGGCGCGTGTCCCTTCACCCGCCCTACATGCACGACGGCCGTTCGGCCACCCTCGCCGCCGCGGTGGAGGACATGATCGAAGAGACAACCGCCTTCGAGCCCGTGGAAGCGGACATCGAAGCCATGTCTGCGTATCTGCGAACGCTCTGACGCGATGATCGTCGTCACCGGCACCAAGCGTTCAGGCACCTCGCTCTGGATGCATCTGCTCTCCGAGAGCGGGGTGCCGTGCATCGGCGAGCGGTTTCCTTCCGGTTGGGGAGACCGGCTCGGCGTCGCGAATCCCGATGGCTACTACGAGTCCGAACTCATCGCCGGGATCTACCATCGAACGAACCCTCATCCTCTGACGGGGGCCTATCTCGCACCGCAGCAGACCCGCGGTCACGCCGTGAAGGTGTTCATCCCAGGTCTCGTCCGCACGGACGTCGCATTCCTCGATCGCTGCATCGCGACGGTCCGCGGCTGGCGCGACTACGTCGCATCCCGCGAGCGCGTGCTCGCCTTGCAGCCGCCGCCCGATCCCACGGTGCCCGTCCTCCCGCCGGTGCTCGAGTGGTGGAGCCAGAACTTCGCCCTCGTCCGCGATTTTGCGATCCGCGGCTACCCGGGCCACGTGGTTTCCTACGAGAGCCTCGTGCGTGACCCGGCGCGCGTGATCGCGGACGTGTTCCGGTGGCTCGACCATCCGAGTCTCGGCCCAGACCCTGCCACCGCCGCGCAGCGCGTCGCGGGCCTCGTCCGGACGGACCCTCCACCCGCGGCTCGAAACCTCGAGAGCGCACTCCCCGAGGGCCTAAGGCCGAGCCACCTCGAGCTGTTCGACGCCCTCCACCATGCGATCGACTCCGAACAGCCGCTCTCGGGCACGCTCGTGCGGGCCCTCAATCAGGCCGAGACGGAGCTCCGCTCGGTGCTGCTCGAACACCACGCCAACCTCAACGCACACGCCGTCTCGGATCTCCTGGGTCCACGGCTGAGTTAGGGTGATGCACATGCCTTTGGGCGACCCGACCGCGCTCGATCTCCGCTTTCGCGAACGCGACTTCCTTTCAGATGGCCCTCCCGTGGACGCCTTTGGACCGCCGGCCATCGCGTCACGGATCGAGGACGACGAGATCGCCGTCTTCTCGGCCCAGGCCCGCGAAGAAGCCCTCCTGCTGTTCTTCCAGACCACGCAGTTTGGGATCCCCGCACCGGGCCCATCGAGCCTCGATCTCGCGAGTTGGAGTCTTCGCCCCACGACCTTTGGCGTGTTGGCCAGCGTACCCGCCCCCTCGGTCCGCACGCCCTCGCAGGCTCGCCGCACGTGGCTCGTCGCCGCGTGCATGCCGTTCTTGTGGCCGCTCGCCGCCGAAGCGGCAGAGCCGAGCCAGTCGCCTCCGATTCAGCGTCCGAGAGACGAGACCCCCCCCGCTGCGACCCAAGGCGAAAGCGAAGCGACGCCGCCCCCCTCCCCGCCCGAGCTCCCCGCGGAATCCAACCCCAGCGCGGCGTCACCCGTAGATCCGGCCGTCACCGAAGCTCCGCCCGAAGCTTCGAGCGCCGCGCCCAAACCTCCCCGCGCGAACGCCAGCGCGACGAAAGCGAGCCCCCCCGCCTCGCCCTTCGACGTCGATCCTCGCGTCGTCGACGCGGCCTGGGAGGGCGTGGTGGGCCTCCAGGTCGATCTCCAGCTCAAAGGCGGACTCGCGCGGCAGGGGAAGCTCACTGCCGTGCAACGCGAGACGTTCACGCTGATCGAGAGCCCAACCGGTCGCGTGCTCGTCATGAGCAAGGCGAGCGTGGACTCCCTCCGCGTTCGGATGCCACCGCCCATTCCCACCTCCACGGGCACGGGCCTCCTCGCGGGCGGCGGCGTCATGCTCAGCATCGCCACCCCGGTCTTCATCACCGGGGCGGTTTTCCTCGGCATCTGCCCCTCCTGCATCGAGCTCCACGTCCCGATGCTCATGACCGGAATCGTCGGGCTCGCGGGCGGAATTCCCATGCTGATCTACGGAACCCGTCGCCGCCGCGCCTACGCCAAAGTGGTCGAGCAATACCAACTCGTCCCGCACGTCGCCTGGACGCGCAACGAGTGGACGGGCGGGGTCCGGTTCCGGTTCTAGCGAAGACGGGATAGCGTGCGCATGCAGGTGAGGAGGTGATGATTGCGAAGAATGGCACCCCTTACGCGCGACTCGTGCCCCTCGCACCTCGCAGCCCACGAACGCCCGGGTGCGTCAGTTCGGGTACCCGGGGATCGCGAGGTCGATCGCGTAGATCGGGATCCCGTTCGCCGGATCCCCCGCGGTCGCGAACAAGGTCGTCCGTTCGGGGCCTCCGAAGGCCACGTTCGTGAGCTGGCCCGACACCGTGATCGTGTCGATCGCGGTGCCATCGGGAGACATGACGGTGATCCGGCCCGCGCCGTGGTCCGTGGCGTAGATGTTCCCCGCACAGTCGACGGTCATGCCGTCGACGGGGTGGTTGACGCCCGACAGGCGCATGCCTGGGGTCACGACGGTGCCATCGGCGTTCAGGTCGTAGGCGTTCACGCCTCCCCCGTGACCCAGATAGACGGTGTTGCCATCGGGAGCGAGCGCGACACCATTGGGATCATTGGGCGCAGCGTTGTCCTCGGGCGACCACTCTTCCACGATCGCGAGCATCCCGGTCCCCGGCGCGTAGTGGAAGAACCGTTTGACGTTGCCTTGGGGCAAGGGCTGCGGGGCTTGATACTGGGGGTCGCTGAAATAGATGTTGCCGTCGTGGCGGATCGCCAGGTCGTTGGGCGAGTTGAGCCGCGCGCCGTCGTACTCGTCGATGACCGGCGTGACTTCTTGGGCGGCCAGGTCGATCGCCACGAGCCCACCCACGAGGTGAGACGCACCGTGGAGAGCACCCTCGGGATCGAGGGCCAGACCGTTGACACCTGCGTCCGGAGGAAGTGCGAGCTCGAACTGATCGGGCGGCGTGAACCTCAAGATCTCGGATTGGTAGCCCGAGCCGCCGAAGTGCGTGAACAGCAGGGCATCGCCAACCCAGACGGGGCCCTCCGCGAGGCCCCCGCCCTCGACCTCCAGAGGGAGTTCCCCGCTGCTCGAGACGCGCTCCGCCGCATACGGCGAACTGATCCCCTCGAAGGGAGACTCTGCGTATGGACCGCCTGGACACACCTCGACGCCGGGATTTCCCGAATCGTCGGAGGCCTCCGACTCGCCCCCGGAATCCTCCGAGTCCGACGCCTCGCCGGCACTCGTCGCGGGCGACGTCGATGCGTCCCCGCCCTCGCTCTCGCTGCTCGACGAGGACGTGCTTTCGCCCGCCGTAGAATCCTCGGCGTCCGTCGTATCGCTGCGCGTGCTCGCCTCCTCGGCGCCGTCGCTGCCCTCGGATGCTTCTGCGCCCTCGCTCTCGGAAGCGTCCCCCTCCGAGCTATCGCCGGCCGAGCCGTTCTCGTCGCTACCTTCCGCGCCCGTCGTGTCGTCCGGGGTGCCACAAGAGAGAAAGGACGCCGCTAGGGACACCAGAAGACAAGGCTTCGAACGCGAGTGCATGGGTTGGGCAACCTTCCTTCTTCCCGCCCCGAAATTCCAGCCGCTCTAGACGGACACGCATGCGGGCTGCTCCCCCCAAACCCGTTCGAGGGCCGCGCCTAGGTCAGAAGCCGACTGCGTCACCGTCGCGGCCAGGGCGGCGCGTCGATGGCTCCCCGCCGCTCGGTCTTGACGAGGTCTTGCACTCCGGTCGCGGCCAAGAAGTCGTGCGGGAATCCAGGTGCGACGCGGCTCAGGTTGCCAAGGCGCTCGAGGTGCGCGGCCGAGAGTGCGACCGCGGTGCAACCGATGGAGTCCACGATCTGCTCCACCTTGCGGGCACCGACGATAGGAATGACGCCGTAGCCGCGCGAGCGGACCCACGCGAGAGCGACTTGCGTGGAGCTCGTGCCGAGTTCATCGGCGATGGCATCGACTTGCCGAGCGATCGCGAGGTTGGCCTCCGAGGTGCGACCGCGATCCTGGTTGGCCTGCATGCGGAGGCTGTCGTTCGACGCTCCACGCGTGTACTTGCCGGAGAGCACGCCCGCGGCGAGAGGCGCCCACGCCAACACGGAGAGGCCAAAGTGCTCCGCCATGGGCAGGAGATCGCGTTCGGGCGTGCGTTGCAACAGGCTGTACTCGATCTGCAGCCCAATGAACGCACTCCACCCGCGCAGCTCGGCCATGGTGTTGGCGGCAGAGACGACCCATGCCGGGGTGTCGCTGACGCCGACATAGAGGACCTTGCCGTCACGCACGAGATCGTCGAGCGCACGCATGGTCTCCTCATAGGGGGTGAAGTCGTCCCAGGCGTGCACCCACAATAGATCGATGTAGTCGGTCCGGAGACGGCGGAGGCTATCTTCGACGGACCGCACCAAGTTCTTGCGATGATTCCCCGCCGTATTGGGATCGCTGTGATCCATCGCGAGCGTGTACTTGGTCGCGACGACGAACCGGTCCCGCTTGCCTTCGAGCCAAGTGCCGAGGAAGGCCTCGGTCTCGCCTCCGTGGTACTTGTTGGCGGTATCGAGGAAGTTGCCGCCTGCTTCTGCGTATGCATCCAGCACGCGGTGGCTCGTGGCCTCGTCCGCGCCGAATCCCCACTGTTGCCCGAAGCTCATCGTGCCGAGGCACAGCTCCGAGACCCTCAACCCCGAACGTCCCAACAATCGAAACCGCAGCATGGATTCCTCCGGAGGCCAGCATGGTGTCACACCGCCGCGCGAGCGACCACCTCGGGACGGTTTCTGGTACGTTCCCTGGCGTGGCGATCGGGATCCTCTTCGCGCACGGGGCAGGAGCGCCCTCGAGTTCGGCGTGGATGCAGCGCTACGCCACGCTGCTCGCGAGGTTTGGCCGCGTGGTCAGCTTCGACTACCCCTACATGGCGGCGGGGCGCTCGACTCCGGATCGTCTGCCGGCACTCGTCGCGGCGCATCGCAAGGCGCTCGCGGACCTGCGACGCGAGCACGCGGGACCCGTGGTGCTGGCGGGCAAGAGCATGGGAGGGCGGATCGGGTGCCACGTCGCGAACGACGAAGACGACGTCGCGGGACTGCTCTGCTTTGGATACCCGCTGCGGAGTCAGCAAGGGGTTCTGCGCGACGAGGTCCTTCGCGCGCTGCGTCGGCCCGTGTTCTTCGCGCAGGGGACGCGCGATGCACTGTGCCCGCTGCCGACCTTGGAAACGGTACGCAGCGAGATGTCCGTTCACACCGAGCTCCACGTCGTCCCGACCGGCGACCACTCGCTGCTCGCCACGAAGACGCACCTACGCCACGAAGGCACCTCCCAAGAAGATCTCGAAGCGGCCCTCATGGATGCGATCGGGCGTTTCCTGGCGCGGCTGCAGCTCCGATGACGGGCGGGAATAGTTGGCCGCGTCTGCCGCGTCGAGTGTCCGGATGCCATCCCGGAAGACCCAAGCCTTCGCCACGATCCTGCGCACCACGAGCAGGCGGCGCGCGATGGTGATCTTGGGGATCCTCGCGGTGTGGCTTTGTGCCGCGATGGGCCTGGCTTGGTACGGCCGTCGTGCCGCGCCCGTCGAACGCCCTTGGGACGCGATCGTCGTCTTGGGCTGTCGCGTGACCGAGACGGGCCGACCGAGCGTGGCGCTGCGCGTGCGGGTCGAGCGGGCGGTCGAGCTTCAACGCGAGGGCTTTGCACCCACGGTGATCTTCACGGGCGGAGTCGGCGACGCGGGCTATTCCGAGGCTGCAGTCGCCGCGCAGACCGCTCGCGAACTGGGCCTACCTGCCTCCGCGATCGTCATGGAACGCGCGTCCACGTCCACGGAAGAGAACGCCCGGTTTGCTGCGGCCACCAGTCGAGCGTCGCGCGTGCTCTTGGTCACGGACGCGTACCACGTGTTCCGAGCCGAGCGCGTGTTCGGTCGCTACTTCGCGCAGGTCCGCGGGGTGGGAACGGTGAACCCGTACGTCTGGCCCCGGGTTCGCGGCGCCTTGCGAGAAGTCGCGGCCATCGCCAGCTACGGGCTCCGAGGACGCCTTTGAGTCAGCGGGTCGTGCCTCCGGTGGTCGTGTCTCCGGAGGTCGTGCCGCCGGTCGTCGTGCCGCCGGTCGTCGCCGACTCGGGGGACATCGATGGATCGCCCGCGCCAAACTGAGGGAGGGCGGGCGTCGTGGGATCTTCGTACGCCTCGTCGAGCTCAGCTTGCTCTTCATCGGGCCGCGGCTCGAGCGGGGGCGGGAGCACCGGAGCATCCGCGACGAAGTTGTCCTCGACGTCTTCCGCGTCCTGGGTCTCTCGCGGCGACGCCGTATCCATTCGCGATCGATCCGCGCAGGCGCCCGTGCACAACGGAAGAAGGGCAGCCAGAGTGGTAAGTCCGATCTTGGGCATGGTGCGACCGTGGATGTGCAGGCCACGTGCCAGGGCGTTCGCGCGGCCGCAGAACGCCAGAGGGGAGCTCCTGGTCGCCGAACGCCGGGAGCGGCGGCCCTGCCGAGACGCGAACGGGGTGCCCCGCCGCTATCGATCCGAGGCCGCCGTGCGGCCGAAGCCGCCCCGGTCGTGCGGTAGCGCTACACTCCGCGTCGCGGAGCGCTAGCCCCGGCGGAGTTCCCGCTGCCCGTCCCATGACCGAGTTCTTCATCTCCAAGACTGCGTTGTTCCCTTCACCTGCGGCGACGGCCGATCCTGAAGGGCAAGAGACGACGTATCGGCTCCATCGTCGGTTCGATCGCTTGGGGCGACTCTACGGCGACGGGGCGGTCGAGGTCTTGATGCGTGCGCGCGTCGTCGTCTTCGGCTTGGGTGGGGTGGGAAGTCACGCGGCGGAGGCCTTGGCGCGCAGTGCCATTGGCCGCCTCGTGCTCATCGATGGCGACGACGTGTGCGTCACCAATGCGAATCGTCAGCTGCAGGCGTTGCGAGGCAACATCGGAAAACCCAAGGCCGAGGTGCTCGCCGAGCGCTTGCGCGCGATCAATCCTCAGGCGGACATCCAGAGCCAACGGGTGTTCTACAACGCCGATCGCAGCGATGCCTTGCTCACGCCGCCATGGGGCGGGAACTTCGATTTCGTCCTCGACTGCATCGACAACATGAGCGCCAAGGCGCACCTGCTCTCGACGTGTCGCGAACGCGGGATCCCCATCATCGCCTCCATGGGCGCCGCTGGCCGGCGCGATCCCACCCAGGTGCGCATCGCCGATCTGAGCGAAACGGTCGGTTGTCCCATGGCGAGCCAGCTCCGCAAGCAGCTGCGCAAGCGCCACGCGTTTCCCCGCGACATCCCCTTTGGGATCCCAGCGGTCTACTCGGCGGAGCCACGCCAATGGCCGCGCGAGCTGACGTACGACGGCGGCAAGGGCTTCCGTTGCGTGTGCCCCAACCGCAATACCGAGAACAGCTGCGACGCGCGCCCTCTCATCGATGGCACGGCGGGGTTCGTCACCGGCACGTTCGGACTCGTCATGGCGAGCCACGTGGTGAACACCCTCGCCAGCGTGGTCGCGAGCGCCGAGGCACCGCCCGCGCCCGATCGGCGGGGCTATCGTCCCCAAGCGGTCGACTGAACGCGTCCTGTCGCTGTGGCGAATCGGCCACGCGACGGACTCGCACGCTGTGTGGCGATTCGGCACGGCGGCCACGCAAACGGGAGCAAGAACGGAGCTAGGGGCGCGCGAGCGAGCTGGCCCGGTTCTCGCAGCTGCAAGCCTCCCGTTCCGGAGGTGCTTGGTGCAACCAACTCGACATCCCACTCTTCGACTCCTTGCAGGCGCGGACTCGATGCCCACCGAGCCCGAGCTCAATGGGTCACCGCAGATCTTCGCGCATGGCGTAACGCATCGCGGTCACGTCCGCGAGCAGAACGAGGACCAGTTCCTCATCGCGGACATCGACCGAGTGCTTCGGATCTGTGGCTCGAGCTTCAATGTCGAGTCAGGCTCGACCTGTCCGGTCAACCACCAGGCGAAGGTCGTGATGGTCGCGGATGGGATCGGCGGTGTCGCGCATGGAAAACTCGCGAGCGCCGTCGCGGTCGATGCCATGCTCGGAGCCGTAGCTTCCATGCCCATCGACGGTCAGCGTTCGCTGGCCGAGCTGCGGCAGATGTTCCAGCACTTCATGGAGAGCGCGCAACAGCGTGTGTTCGACGTCGCTCGCCGCAAACACCTGCAGCTGCAACCCGGCACGACGCTCACGGTGGCCTACCTGCGCTGGCCCGACCTCGTCATCGTTCACGCTGGGGATAGCCGGTGCTACCTCATGCGCGACGGGACGCTGATGCAGCTCACCCAAGACCATACCCTCGCGGCGCAGCTCGTCGAGGCCGGAGTGGACCCCGAGCAGACGAACCTCAGCCGCAGCCAGCACGTGCTGGTCAACGCCGTGGGCGGGGCGAGCCCCGACCTACGCGTCGACTTGCAGCACCGCACGCTGCGCGAAGGCGACACGATCCTCCTGTGTTCCGACGGACTGCACGGCGCGCTCTCGACCGAGCAGCTCCAGTCGATCCTCGCAGAGTCCCACAACTTCATGCAGTGCGCCGATGACCTCGTCGCCGCTGCCCTGCAAGCAGGTGGGCGGGACAACATCACGGTCGCCGTGGTCCAGGTCGGTGGCCAACCGACGTCGTAGTCACCGTCGTCAGTAAATCTTGGGCGGCTCCCCCGTGTACAGCGAGGGCCGCTGCTCGGTGTAGCCGATCGTCGATCCGACCGACCAGCTGAGCTCCTGGAGGACATCTCCATCGGAGTTGATCTCGCGCATGACCCCCGACGAGGAGTAGGTGATGAGCGTATTGCCGTTCTCCAAGCGCTGGACGTCGCCTCCGAACATCGTGCGCAGCCCACCGTCGTAGCGCCAGATCTCTTCTGCGGTCATCGCATCGAGGTCGAGCATGAACTCGTAGACGATCGAGTTCGAGCCATTGCCACCGTTGCTGAAGACCACGAGGTGGTCCGGAGCGAGAACGTGCGCGTTGTGCTGGTACGTCCAGTCGCTCCCGGTGAACGAGCTCGCCTCGCCGTTGAGGACCCAAACGAGCTCGCCTTCGCGGGTTACCTTGACGAACGAACTTTGCGCCCAGTCCGAGACGAGGAACGTGTCATCGACGGCGTAGTAGTTGATCGCGTTCGCGTGGCAGTCGGACTGCCCGTGCGCTTCCTCGAGGTTGTAGATCTGCGTGAGGGTATCGGTCTCCGGATCGTATTCGACGATCTCGTCGCACCCGTTGCCGCCCATCGTGTGGTTGATGAGGCCAATCGTGCCTTCTGGGGTGATCGTCAGGTCGTGCGTCGTGGTGGGGAGCTCGAACACTTCCTCGGAGAGCCCATCGAGGGACACGCGACGCACGACGCCGGTACCGTCGATCTGCGCGGTGTTTCGCAGCCAGATCCCGTCGTTGTTGAACGTCAACCGCGCACGCATGACGTCTTGGTCATCGTCCACGGGGAAGTACCAGACGAAGTCGTTGTCGGCGTCGAGGATGAAGGCGGGCCCGCCACCGCTGTTGCCCCAGAACCCGAGCAGCTTGTACCCGCCCGCGAGCTCCTCTGGCGCGTTCGTCTCGATCATCGGGCGCGTGAGCGCGTTGGGCAGCAGACCCGTCTCCACGGTGAAGTCTGCGCTGCGGCACTCTTCGCCATCGACGGTCGCGACGATCTGGAAGTGATACACGCTCTCGGCCTTCATCCCGAGCAGCAAGGTTCGGTAGTTCTCCTCGTCCAGGTCGACCGGCGCGCTCAATCCGTAGCTCGTGTCGCGACCGAACTCGATCGACGCGCTCTCGACCGAACCGTCGACGGACCACTCGACGATGCCCACCGTCGAGATCCGCTCGCTGATCGACGAGTCGACCTCGAACGTGCAGTCACCCACGGCGCCTTCGTCCGCAGGGCTGTCATCGTTGCCCTCCGCGCTCGTGGCCTCTGCGTCCGTGGTCTCGGGAGACCCTGCTTCATCGTCGTCATCGTCCGGACCACCGCCAGACGAACTCGTGCTTTCCTCTTGCGGTGAACTGGCGGCCTCGGCCGAGCCCGACTCGGATCCTTGCGAGTCCTCGGTTTCCTCGTCGCCGGCTTCTTCGGTCTCCTCCCCGGCCTCGGCTGCTTCCCCGCCACCGCTGGAGTCGTCGCTTTGGTTCATGGGGGGTTCTGCGGGAGCGCCGCAAGCAACGACGAGCAGAGCGGCTGTGCTGGCGCACACGACTTTCGAGTACTTGGAAACGTGCATAGATGATCCGGAACGTTGCGGCTCGGGAGGGGGTTCGAGACCTCCGCGTCGGCTTCCGCGGGCATCGACACGCGACACCTCGGGATGCAGCCGGGCCAAGGAACCCCGTCTCTAAATGGCGAGCGTCCCATCGAATTGGCAAACGATCGCCACGAAACCGCAGCCGCAGTGCACCGTGCCGATTCTCCGTGCCGAAGACAACACGGATTTCGGGCAAAGGTCACGACGTTCGGGCGTCGATCCGCGACACCTCATGCTCTCGCTTTTTTTTTCGTCGATTTCGTCACGCCGGGGCACCGCGCGGACCAAGCTCATCCACCTCCGTAAGGGCGCGCCCCGGAGCGAGATCCGATGGATGATTAATTTTCTTGGCTCGACGCCCGCGAACCCAAGCGACCAAACGGGCGGGGTAGGCGGGCGTCGTGGGCGGGAAGGCACCCGCGGGACTCGCTCAGGGCTGGGGCGTGGTCGTGGATGCCGGCGCTCGAACGCCGGGCGCCTGAGACACATCGGCTTGCGGCTTGCTCGGACCGGTGATGTCTACGCCGAGCGCCTCCGCCGTAGCGCGCGAACGCATCAGGGCCTCGTTGAGGATCCCGAGGCTCGCCGTCACGGTGCCATCCAAAGCGGCAAAAGCTTGCCGCGCTTCGTTGACCTGGGCCGCGAGATCCGGGTGGAGCGTGTCGAGCGGGGTCGAGGCCACCGCGTCGCTGCGACCTTCGATGGAGAGCAGCAACTCCTCACCTTGCGCGCGCTTCGTCTCCAACCGGACGATGCTGTCTTGCACCGCCGAGGGAACCTTCGCAAGGTCCCGAGCCTGGTCGTGCAACTTCTGGAGCTGCTCCTTGGCGGCGTCCCGGTCGGCCTTCGCAAACTTCTTGGCCTCGCGATAGTTGCCATCGTCGATGGCGACATCGATCGTCGCGTTGAGTTTCTCCGTGCTCATCTTGGCGGACTCGGCCATGCGCGAGAGGTCGTCCAGGGTCTGCTGCACGCCGTCGATGAGCTGGATGTAGGCTTCGATCTCGGTCTCCACCTTGCCCTCGAGAGCCGCGAGCGCATCGATGTCCGTCTGATTCGCGCGCAACACGTCCGGAGCTGGAGCCAGTGGCCCTTGAGGTTGCGACGCCTCCGCCGTCTCGATCTCGTCATCGTCGTCCGTCTCGGCCTCGGGGGGCATCGTGTCGGCCGATCTCGGGCCGCATCCCAAGCCCAACGCCAACACGAGATAGAACGGTAGCCGTTTGTTGTGCTGCATCGTGGTCCTCGCGCTCGCGGGTCTACTCCGCGCGACCGGCCAGGCAAGCGAAGATCGGTCCGCGAAGGGCGAAGGTCGTCATCGCGCGTCCGGATACAGCCGGCGCAGCTCGATCCCGGGCCGAAGATCGTGCACGGATTGGTAGCGGCGCGAGAGATCGAGCCGCAGGTAGTGCTTGTCTCGGTCGTCGCAGCCGAACGACGTGGAGAGGCACAGCTGCTCGTCGCCGATGAACACGTAGCCCTCGCGGACGACGTCGTGGCCAAACACGCAGAACGCCTGCGGGCGAGCGTCGAGCTGGGTCGCGCGCAGCAAGGCCCGCGCCTGTCGGGGCTCGGCGCCGCGCGCCCACAGGAGCGCGCCGAGCGTGCCGCCCTCGAGCATGTCCTCGATCTCGTCGCCCTCGTGTCCTGCGTATTGGATCCTCTCGAAAGCTTCGAGGTTCTTCTCGGTGCGGCGCGGCGCGGCATGGCAGCACACGGCACCGCACGGCGCGACGGCGAGCAGCGGGAACGTCCGCATGAACGCGTGCATGCCCTCGCGAGCGGAGCCCAGATGCGCGTCGAGGACCGCCGCCTCGTCGGGATGAAACTTGCTCACCGTGGGCCCGCCGATGTGGGCATGCTCATGGTTGCCCAGCAGCGCGAGCCCTCGGTGGTCGCGCGTGAACGCCTCGAAGTCGACGAGCAGCTCTGCCGATCGGTCGCGGTAGTAGGACCCGAGGTAGTTCGGCCACCGATCGGGATCGGCCAGGTTTTCTCCCGGGCCGTGAACCAAGTCGCCGCACAGCAGGAGGTTGGGGTGGTTCCCGGCCGCGTCCTCCCGGAGGTAGATCGCCTTGAGCGCGGCGTAGTCGTCCCAGTTCCCCTGCAGATCGGTCCCCACGAGCAACGTCCCCGCCGCAGGAAAACGGGCGACCCGGCGACCCCAACCAGACAGTGCACGCGCAACGAGCGCCGTACTTTCGACAGGGTCCTGGGGGGCGTGTCGGGCCATCGTCGAGATTGTGACGGAAACAATGGGCCACTTTGAAGCCCCTCTGGATCGCTCCGAGCGCTATTCCGCGCCAACGGGACTACCAGACCGGGCCAGGGGCCGGCTACGATGGCGCGCGAGCGCACAGCGTTTTCTCCGCGATCTGGCCGCTTCCCCTCTCCGATGCATGCCCTCAACCAGTCCCTGCTGATCGTTTTGCCTGGCCAAAAGGTCAGCCCACATCCCGCCGCGAACTCGACGACGAGCGAGCCTCGCGAGTTGATCGAGTTGCGGCGCGTGGCCGAGCGAGCGGGTTGGGCCCTCCACGTGTCCACCAGTTCTGCGGAGGCCGTCGCCGACATCGAGCGCCGGAGCGCAGCGATGGTCCTGCTTTGGACCGAGGGCATGATCGACAACTTCAGGCCGCTGCTCGATCCCATGGTTCGCAGGTGGCCCGAGTTGCCCGTGTTCGTGTTGGGTGAAGACCGTGCACGCCCCGCGCAGGCTGCCCTGCGGGCCGGAGCATGGGGCTACGTCAGCTCCGTCTACGAGCTCGAAGACCTCCAACGCGCGATGACCTCGCTGGGCGAGGAAGGCCCGGCCGCGACGGGAGCCCACGATCTCAGCCTCGAGACCGCCGAGCGGCTCGCGATCAAACGCGCACTGCTGGCATGCTCGGGGAACGTCAAGCGCGCGGCCAAGTCGCTCGGCATCGCCCGAGCGACGCTGTATCGCAAGATGGCGCGCTTCGGTCTGCGCTCCTGAGAGCGGGTAGACTGCGGCGATGACGATCTCCGCAGTGACCACGTTCGCCTGGTTCGCCGCAGCGGAATCTTCGGGCTCGGAAAGCTCGGGAGACTCGGGCTCACGAGCGACGAGCGAAGAGACCTCGGGCTCGGGCGAGACCACGGCGATGACCGGATCCTCGGGCAGCGACGACGCGGGTAGCTCCACCGTCGACACGGAGCTCGAAACCGACGCGGAGACAGACTCGGCGTCCGGGTCCTCGGGCGGGCTCGCCTCGTCCACGGCCGGGAACCCAGGCTCCGGATCCAGCGAAAGCGATTCGGGCTCCGACACCGGAGCGACCGGGACCACCGGGACCCTCGACCCGAGCGGCGACGCGGGCTCGCTCACGGCGGCCACGGCGATCCCCACCTCGGGCACCACCGACGACGCGACAGGGACCACGACGACGGGGTCGGGCGGCGATGACAGCGGCTGCTCCTGCGGCACGGCGAGCGCCCCTCCGTCCGCCTCGCTGGGCGCCTTGCTGCTGCTCGCCCTCCTGGGTCGGCGACGACGCGGCCCGGCTCCGCGGCGCTCGTGAGCCGCTCTCGTTTTCGCCGGTTGCTTGGTGGATTCGCCGCGGGTGGTGTTTGCTCGCCGGCGTGGGACCGCCGAGCGTCGAATTTGCCGCCGTCACGAAGCACTACGGCCGTGCCTCGCAGGGGCGAGCGGCGCTCGCCGACGTGGGCTTCCGGGTGGAGCGTGGCGCGTTCTCCCTGCTGCTCGGACCGTCCGGGGCCGGCAAGAGCACGCTCCTCAAGTTGGTGCTCGCGATGGAGCACGCCGACGAGGGCACGATCCGCGTCGCGGGCCGCGACATCGATCGCCTCCGCAAGGCTTCGATCCCCTTCCTGCGCCGCAACGTGGGCGCGGTCTTCCAGGACTTCAAGCTGCTCCCGGAAGCGAGCCCGCTCGAGAACGTCGCGCTCGCCCTGCGCGTGCTCGGGGCCCCGTCGCGAGAGATCCACGAGCGCTCGGCGCATGCGCTGCGACTCGTCGAGCTCGATCCGGAGATCCGCCGCCCCTCTCGGTGCCTCTCGGGCGGTGAGCAACAACGCGTCGCGATCGCGCGCGCGCTGGCGGGAGATCCCGCGATCCTGCTCGCCGACGAACCCACCGGCAACCTCGATCCCCGCCTGACGCAAGAGATCCTCGACCTCCTCGGAGCGATCTGCCGCCGCGGAACGACCGTGGTGCTCGCGACCCACGATCCGCTCGTCCGCGAGCGCGTGCGCTTCGACCAAGAGTTGCACCTGCAGGCCGGGGTCCTCGTGTTCGACTCCACCGTCGGCGGCAACGCGAAACTCGCGGAGACGAGACGCAAACTCGGAGCGGTCGCATGACGTCCGCGCTCTCCGTTCTGCGCGCGGCGGGATACTCGATCCGCCGCGGCCTGCAGGGGATGCGCGAGACCCCGCTCGTGCAGCTCCTCGCCGTGGCCACGACGGCCGTGTGCATGCTCCTGCTCGCCGTGATCGTGCTCGCGTGGCTCAACGTCCGCGGCGTGTTCCAAGGCTTTGGTGTGGACGTCCCCATCGCCATCTACCTCGCCGAGGGCGCTCCGGAGGAGGACGTGCAGCAGCTGCGTGCTCGCCTCGAAGCGCTCCCCGAGGTCGATCGCGTGGAGCTCGTGGAAGCGGAGGCCGCCATGCAGCGGCTCGCGGACGGCTTGGGCGGTGAACGATCGCTGCTCGAGGGGATCGACGCCAAGATCCTCCCGCGTACGCTGGAGCTGCACCTCGATCCAGAGGTCCCGGAGATCTTCAGCCACGCGCTCGCGCAGCGCCTCGAGGGCTTTGCCGCCGTCGACGAGGTTGCGCTCGCGGGAGCCTGGGCGACACAGGCCCACACCCTCATCGACACGCTCGGTCATCTCGTCCTTTGGGCCGCGCTCCTCGTCGCGCTCGCGAGCATCGCCATCGTCTGGAACACGATCCGACTCGCGGTCTATGCCCGTCGCGCCGAGGTCCACATCCTGCGCCTGGTGGGCGGGACCACCCGGTTCGTGCGGGGCCCATTCCTCGTGGAAGGCGCGCTCCAAGGCGCGCTCGGTGCCGCCGTGGCGCTCGGGCTCGTCTACGTGGGATTTCGCGCGATCGAACCGTTCCTCCGCGAGGGGCTCTCGTTCGTGTTCGCGGCCAGCTCGCTGCGGTTCTTCTTCCCGAGCGAAGTCCTCGTCGGTGTCGCGCTCGGTGCGGGCGTCGGTGTCGTGGGCTCACGCATCGCCGCAGGTCGGTCGATCGAGCAATGAGGATCCGCTGGCTCGCGCTCGCGCTGCTTGGACCGCTGTTCGCGGTGGCCTCGGTGTCGTACGCGAAGCCCGAATCGACGGCTTCACGTTGGCGCACCGCGATGGAGCGCGAGCTCTCGCTGACCCAGCTTTCGGCCGAGAACCACAAGAGCCTGGCCAGCCTGGACCGCGAACGCGCGAGTCTGCACTACACGACCCGCGTGCTCGAGCACGCCACGGCCGAAGGCATGCGCCGGCTCGAAGCCTATCGCCGCAACCGCAGCGAGCGCGAACGCGTGTCACGGCTGCGAGCCCTCGCGCTCTACAAGCTCGCCCGCGGAGGCGCGGCCCGCCTCGCCTTCGAGGAGCTCCACGATTCTTCCGGTCCGTCGCGCCTGCTCCGAGGACGGCTCATGCGGTACCTCGTCCGCACCGATCTCCACGAGCTGCAGATGTACCGCACGGCGGAGACCCGAGCGGCGGCCGAGCTCGTCGCCGCCAGCCGTGAGCAGCGGACGCTCGCGGCACTCGGCACCGTGCAGGCAATGCAAGAACACGTGCTCGTCGAGGCCGAGTCGCGGCTGGACCCCGCGCTGGCCACCGCCCACGCCCAACGCCGCCGCTTCGGCCGCACGCTCGCGCAAACCCAGGAAGGGTGGATCCCGCCCGCGGATCTCATGGGCGCGTTGCGCCGCCAGTGGCACGAGCTCCGCTCGCTGCGCGGATTGATGGGCTCGACGCGTTTGGTGCGACCGGTCGGGGGCCGGATCCTTGCGCGGTTCGGGGAAAGCGAGGACCCCGTGTACCGTCTGCCGGTCGTTCGCAACGGCGTCGAGCTGCACGCCGTTCGCGGGGAAGACGTCCGCGCACTCGCCGACGGGCGCGTCGCCCTCATCAGTGCGCTGCCCGGCTATGAAACGGTGGTCGTGATCGACCACGGCGGCGGCCAATACAGCCTCACGGGGCGACTGTGGGACATCCGCGTGGCCGAGGGCAACGAGGTGGAGGCGGGGCAAGTCTTGGGCCGCGTGGCGCCCAAGGCGATCGATGACGGTCTCGGCCGCAGCGTGTATCTCGAGCTGCGTCACGGCGAAAAACCCGTCGACCCCTCCCCCTATCTTCGCCGCGCCCAAGCACCGTAGGCTCCGAGACGATGTCAGGACGTCCCCGATTCGTGGTGCTTTCGTGCGTCATCAGTCTGCTCGCGGGCGTCGGTATCGGCACTCGGGTTCCGAGCCTCGCCTCCGCCACGGCACCGGCACCCGAGGGCTACTCGCGCTACCAAAAGCTCGACCTGTTCGCCCGCACGCTGTCGATCATCGAGCAGTACTACGTGCGTCCCGTCGATGACAACGAGCTCGTCTACGCCGCCCTGCGCGGGGTCGTCAGTGAGCTCGACCCGCACACTTCGTTCTTGGCCCCCCGCGAGGCCAAGCTGCTGCGCGAGGACATCGAAGGGGCGTTCGGAGGGATCGGTCTGACCGTCGTGCTTGGCCGCGACGAGACCGGCGAGCGCTACCTCGACGTCCGCGACGTGATCGCGGATGGTCCAGCGGACACCGCCAACATCGAGGTTGGCCACCGGATCATCGCGATCGAGGGTCAGCCCGTCGCGCAGCTCGTCGACCTCGAGCGCGCGATCTCGCTGATCCGCGGCGCCCCCGGCACAGTCGTCAAGGTCACGGTCGAAGAACCGGATCGCGGCGTGCTCCGCAGCGTCTTGCTCGAACGCGCCATCATCGATCCGCCCGCGGTCGAGCTCCAGGACCTCGGCGATGGCATTGGCGTCCTGCGCTTGCGCGACTTTCCCGAGCACGCCGCCGCAGAGATCAAAGACGGCCTCGCGCAGCTCCGCAAGCGCCAACCGGACGGCGAACTCCGGGGCGTCGTCCTCGACCTCCGCGACAACGGGGGCGGCCTCCTCGATGAGGCCGTCGCGATCGTCGATCTGTTCGTGACCGAAGGCGCCATCGTCCGCACCCGAGGGCGGCGCGGGATCGTGCTCGACGAGCAACGTGCACGCCGCGTGGGGACAGAGTCCAAGCTCCCGCTCGTCGTGCTCATGAACAAGGCCTCGGCGAGCGCCTCCGAGATCGTCGCTGGCGCCCTCCAGGACCACGGCCGCGCGCTCATCGTGGGCGAACGCAGCTACGGCAAGGGCTCCGTACAGGCCCCGTTTTCGCTCTCCGACGGCAGCGTGCTCAAGCTGACGACCGCCCTCTACTTCACCCCCAACGATCGCTTGATCCAAGCGAGCGGGATCACCCCGGATGTCTTCGTCGGGGCATCCGAACCGGGAGCGCGCACCGATCTCGACAGCCGCCCGGAACTCGAACCCGAGCGTACGCAGCCTCGGCACCTCGAGCCCACGGACTTCGGACGCGCTCCCGTCCCGCTCACCGATGAGAGCATCCCCGTGCGCCAGGCAGGCGACGACGTGCAGCTCCGCACCGCCGTGGAGCATCTCCAAGCCTGGGATCGGTTGCGCGCGGGAGGTCGACTCCGGTGAACGCCGCGCCTCCGGTGAACACGGGGGTCGTCCGCGGGTGGCCGGACGCGCTCTCGCCCCGTGCACGGGTGGGGCTCACCGCGTGGATGATCCTCGCCGTCGGACTGTTCGCCTCCGCGGGACCCCCCCCAACGCCCGCGCCGGTCCTCCGCGGTGCCGCCGCGATCGTTCCCCACGCCACGAAGTCCCAAGACCTCGCTCGCGACGTTCGCGTGCCCTGGAACGAGGCCAAGGGGCACCTCGCAATCGTCATCGACGACATCGGTCGGGAGCTCGAAATCACGGAGCCGCTGCTCGAGCTGCCCTATGCGTTGACGTTCGCGATCCTGCCGGGATCGAGCTACGCACGCGGGGTCCAAACCAGGATCCTCGCCGCACCACAGCGGCCTCGCGAGGTGTTCGTGCACCTTCCCATGGAGCCGCTCGAGCCTGCGCTGATGCACCAAGGCCGCGAGGGCGAGGAAGAGTTCCTGCTGCTCGAAGACAGCCGCGCGCAGCTCGAAGACAAACTCGAAGCCGCTTTGCGCATCGTTCCGAGCGCGGTCGGGATCAACAACCACATGGGCTCCAAGCTCACGGCCGATCGCGAAGCGATGGACGCCCTGATGGCAGCGCTCGCGCGCCGAAAGCTCGCGTTCCTGGACTCGCGGACCCACGCCTCGACCCAGGCCGAGGCTTCGGCGCGCGCGCACGGGCTGCTCTCCGGCGCTCGCCAGGTGTTCCTGGACCACGACAAGTCCGCCGAAGCGATCGCCGCGCGGTTCGACGAAGCTGCGGCGCTCAGTCTGCAGACGCCCACCATCGCGATCGGGCACCCTTCCCTCGAGCTCCTGACGGTCTTGCGCGAGCGGCTGCCCTTGCTCGAAGCGCAGAAGATCGGGATCTACTCGGCGTCTCGGATCCTACGCGCGCAAGGGACGACGCCTCCGCGTTGAACCCATCGTCTCGTCGTGTCGGACGCGTTGGGCTGCGCCCGCAGTGCCGCCCACGACGTTCTATCGCACGCGCGCCTCGGTGTGATCGAGGCCCAAATACCCGAGCGTGAGTCGCATCAGCTCTTCCTGGAGCTTGGGGGCGTCGAGGTGCAGCGAGCCGTCGAAGAGCCAAGCGTTGATCACCCCATCGACGGCGGCAACCATGGTCGAGGCTGCGAGCGACGCGTCCTCGATATCGATCTCATGGCGGTGCTCCTCCAGAATGGACGCCAACAGATTCCGTGAATAGGCGAGGCCCTCACTCATCGCTGCGTGACAGCCATCGAGCTCGAGCACGGTGGTCAGCAGCACCGCGCCCAAGATCCCTTCTGCGGCTTTGGCCGCAAGCAGGGCTTTGAGCGCAACCCGAATTCGGGTCTGAAGGTGGCTCCCCACGGTCGACGCCGCGGCCTCTCGCATCGCGGCCAAGACGGTCTCCGTGTGGCGCTCGAACAGCTTGCGTATCAGCGTGTCTTTGTCCGCAAAGTATTGATAGAGCGTACCCACGCTGACGCCGGCACGGCGTGCGACCTTGGTGGTATTGAGGCGCGCGTGGCCTTCCGCCACCAGAACCTGAGCGGCAGCCTCCAAGATCGCTTCCACGGTGGCCCGAGCACGGTCCTGACGCGGTTCTTTTCGCTGTGATTCCGGCATTTTGTGTCCTGCGGATCGCGGCACCGCGCGTATGCGAATGGCGCCACGCCGAGGATACAACACCCTAGTACCTGAAGCATCCTTCAGGTCCAGAACGTCCAAAGGGAAACGGTCATGCGCGCTTTTGTCACAGGATCCACCGGGTTACTCGGCAACAATCTCGTTCGAACCCTCGTCGCAGACGGGCACGAGGTCTTCGCCCTGACACGTTCGCTGGAGAAGTTCCAGCGCATGCTGGGCGATACCCCCGCAACGCCGATTCAGGGTGACATTCTCGAGAGTGCGGCGTTGTCACCACGGCTCGAGGGCATCGACGTCGTCTTCCACACCGCGGCGTACTTTCGCGAATCCTTCGGGCCTGGGAACCACGAGGCGATGCTCCAGGCGACGAATATCGATGCAACGCTCGCACTCATGAAGCTCGCCGACCAACGGGGTGTATCGGCATTCGTCCATACGAGTTCGAGCGGAACGATCGGCAAGAAGCCCGACGGTTCCCCGGGCGACGAAGACACTCCCCCCGCCCCTCGTCAACTCGAGAACCTATACTTCCGCAGCAAGTACGACGGCGAACAACAGATCCGCGCCTGGACTCCGACCAAGGGCCTGCGGGTGATCGAGATTCTGCCCGGATGGATGTTCGGCCCAGGAGACACCGGTCCCACCGCCGCGGGAAAACTCCTCCTCGACTACTTCGCCGGGAAGATTCCGGCCGTGCCCCCGGGAGGCACGAGCATCGTCGATGCCCGCGACGTCGCCCAGGCGATGCTCGACGCCTCCCACGCTCGCCACGGCTCCCGCTACGCCGTGGCGGGGAGGTACCTATCGCTGCGCGAGGTGGTCGACACCATTGCCGCCGTCAGCGCGACACGCCCGCCGCGCTTCGATCTCCCCGCCTGGGCCGCCAAGGCGTACGCACGATTCGACGAATGGTTGGCTGCCCTCCTGAATCGCCCCGTGGTCGTCAGTTACGAGGGTGTGCGCATCATGGCGGAGAAGATCCGAATCGATTCTTCGCGGGCGCAGCGAGAGCTCGGCGCGACCTTCCGACCGTTCGAAGAGACCGTGCGCGATGAGCTGCAGTGGTACGTCGCGCACGACATGCTGAAAGTGCCGCACGCGCTCGGCGCGGGGCTCGGTCTGGGCTTGCCCGGCGGCGCATCGTGACGGGTGCAGCCTTGGTTTCGGCGAGCCGCCCAATTCCGCCCCGGCGACCGTGGTACCGTCACGCCGCCCATGCCGGTCACTCGGTCACGATGGCTCGTCCTCCCCGTTCGCCTCGCTGCGCTGCTTGCCGTGGCCACGCCCGCGGTTCCCTCACAGGCGGCGGCCAAGTGTCAGTACGCCGTCAAGCAAGGTGACACCGTCTCCCGGATCGCGCGCAAGCACGGCATCAGCGAAAAACAACTCGTCGCGGCCAACCCCGCGCTGAAGAAGAACCCCGACCGTCTGCGCATCGGCCAGTCGCTCGAGATCTGCCGCGCCAAGCAGATGGCGGCCGCCAAACCCCAGAAATGCGAGGGTGGCGGCCGCATCGTGAGTCATACGGTCGGCCCAGGCGAGACACTCGGCGGGATCGCGGCGCACTACGCCGTGAGCCGCGGTTCACTGCCGCGCTACAACAAGTCCCTGAAGTCGCGCTCGAACAACGTCATCCGCGTCGGCGAGACGTTGCGCGTCTGCACCACGCTGCGCCGATACACCCACCGCAGCTGGTTTCGGGACGGTGTGCAGCTACCCACCGGTGACGGCTACAACGTCCGCCGTCCCGGCAACGCCTGGGGCACCACCGCTACCATCGCGGCCATCCTCGGATCGATCGCTCGCTACCGCGACCTCGAGCCCGAAGCCCCCCTCGTCCAGGTTGGCGACATCAGCCGCCACAACGGCGGCCCCTTGCGGCAACACGTCTCGCACCAAGAAGGCCGCGACGTCGACATTGGCTACGTGTTCGAGGAGGACGAGGCCGGGGACAAGCACATGGACATGTCGCGCACCTGGTCTCTCGTCAGGACCTTCGCCGAAGACGAGAACGTCGCCGTCATCTTCATGGATTACGCGCTGCAGAAGCGGCTCTTCGACTACGCCGCTTCCGTCGGCACCGACGAAACGGAGCTACGCCGCTTGTTCGAGTATCCGCGCGACGACGAGGACGCCGTCTTCTACCACTGGCCCGGCCACGCTCGGCACTTCCACGTCCGGTTCGGCAAGGCGCCCGCCGAGCCTCGCGAAGGCGAGGGAGAGGACGCGTCGCCGTCCATCGTCGATCCTGCCGAAGCCGGCGCCCCCGACCCCAAGAGCTGAGCCCCCTCGCGCGGAAGCGTTGGCCCACGGGTCACCGCGATCCCGGCTAGCCGACCAGAAGGCCTCTTCTTGCGCGCAAGAAACCTTTTTCGGCGATCTCGGCGTCGATCAGGACCTCCCAATCGAGCCCATGGTTTTTTGCGGAGATCGTGCAAGGAGCGTCTTCTGGGAGCTTGAACGTGCCAACCGCGGAAAACGCCGTCCCCGCCTCGACGGTCTGCGCTTCGCAGAGGGTGAGCACCGTCTTGTGCACCAGGTTTGATTCGCCCCGGTATTCGTCGTCGTGCCGACGCGCAGAGACGCGCTCGTGCGCGTGCAAGGTGGCGCGGATCGGCCCCACCTTGACCGCGCGATGCTTCGGCGTGAAGGCGACTTTGCACTCCACGTCTCCACCTGGCGCCACGCAGGTGGTCGAGAGGACGTAGTCGACCCACCCGAGGTTCTTGGCCAGCTCGTATTGGCGATGGTGGATGATCAGCATGGCCAGCGGGATACCTCCGAAGATGGCCCCCATGAACCCGAGGAAGATTGGGAGGATGAGCTCCCCGTTGAACCACCGCACCGTGAAGCACTGCACGAGCGTGTATGCCACGCACCCAAACCCGATCAGCACGAGCACCACCAAGACTGCGCTCAACCATGAGATTCGTGGTTCGGACTCGACGCGGATGTTGCTGTCGCGGTCACGGCTCAGGGCTTTCTGGAGCTCGTCTGGCGCAACGCTCGCAGTCCCGCGAACGATCTCGACCTCGCATGAGGTGGACGGATCGAGGGTCATTGGAAGAACCGCGTCCGCGCGAACCGTCCAAGTGATCCGAAAGAGCTCGCCGCGGTACGACGCCGGCCCCTGCGGGACGACGATCGAAAACGGATAGGCGTGCTCGCCGGGCTCCCACCGACCGAAGAAGAGTCGCTCGCTGTCCGTACGCCCAGACGAGCTCTCGACCCGATGCTCGGCGTGCCACTGCATTCGGACATACAAACCGTTGCAGAGGATGCCGCTTGGCACGCTCACATGCACGATGCCACGCACGGTGTCTCCCCGAGCGTAGGTGTTGTCCGTTCCGTCGAGCTCGAGGCGAAGGGTGCACGATGCCATGTGGGTCTCCGACGGTATCGTGTCCCTCTCGGGCACTCCAGCGCAACTGCGTCCCGCCACATCGTTGCGCGGCGAGTCGCGCAACTCACTTGGAGGGTCTCCGATTCGAACCAGGTCGACCCCTAACGCGCCTGCGACGGCCTCAACCTACTTCGAGCTTCCAATGCATTGGGGGAACGGCGCTTCGACGAGGTGGGTTCATTGCAGTCTGAGCACACGACCCCGACGAGAGGATCTCCGGTACCGGAACGCGAAGGGGACCAGGAAAACGCACCAGTCAAGGCGCGGAACGGACGACCCCGTCGAGCACGCGCAACCGGAGAAGTCTTGCTGGGTACTGGGGGCGCCCGCGGAATCTCCGGTCGAGCCGTCGCTGCTCTCCTCGGCGTTGGAGGTCCCACTGTTGCCCTCAGCCTCGCTCGACTTCGAGTCGTCTTCGACGACGATCGAGACGGGCATCGAGCTATAGACATATCCATACCCGTAATCCGTTCGGATCGTGATGGTATATGGACCCGGCTCAACGTCAATCTTGCACGTTCCTAGATCGCAGGCCACGCTAGCGGCATCGCCCGCGAAATCGAGCATCGCGTGCTCGGGGGAATTCTCGAAGCAACCGGCCTCGTCGCAATAGCAGTCGATTCCTAGGGTCGCTGTAACCGTGAATGGCGCCGAGATCCGTGCACCATCGACAGGGCTCGTGATGATCTCGACCACCGCGTTGCGCTCGACTCGTGCATGAAGCCTCGCGGCTTCCGCCGCGTAGCGCGGAATGTGCGCCTGCGGAGCCCATCCCTTCCCCGCGTCGCCGTCTGTCGCTTCTTCTCGCGACGCCATGACCTCCTGCAGCGACCTGCGCGACTACTCGTTGATGGCCTCGACGCCCTGTGCCGCGAGTCGCGCGAGGCCGTCTTTCATCGATTGGACCTGCTCGGGTGCGTGTCCGGTCCAATCGGCGATCTCGCCCACCACCCGGATCGGCGCGCGCGTGCGAAAGGACCGCGTCGGGTTGCCCGGGAACTTCTTGTCGGTGAGGTTCGGATCATCCTCGAGCGCGCCCGTCGGCTCGACGATGTAGATCCGGCCACGGCCATTGCCGACGGCCAGCTCGGCGCCCCACGTCGCGGCATCCAGCGTCGCCGTCAGGTAGACGAATGCGGCGCTCTCCCGCTTGCCGTAGTTCGACGAACGACCGGCCTCGATCAGATCGCCCGGCTCCAGGTCGGCCTTGGAGCCGTGGAGGTAGCCCTCCTCGCCACGATCGTTGGTCCACACCTCGAACGGCACAGGGGGCATCGCCATTGCCGGTGACCTTAGCGCATTCAGGGGTCCTGGCCTAGCGCCGCAGCTCGACGATCGAGCCCCCTTGCGTGCCGACGAACAACGATCCGCCCGCAGGATGCCAAGCGATCGAAAAGATCGATCCCGGGCCACTCGCTTCGTGATAGTCGGCATACGCTGGGTAGACAACATCCTGCCCCTTCGCGACGGCGGGCAGTCCCTCGCCAAGGTCGAAACGCGCTCGCTCGACCAGGGTCTGCGCGTCCCAGACGAAGACGATCCCATCGTTGCCTCCGCCCGCAATCAGAGTCCCGTCAGGACTTCGTGCCAGGGCGTGGATCGCACCGCACGTGAACGAGGCCACGAGGTCGCTCTCACCGCAGCGAGCCACGAATACGCTGGGCTCACCATCCTCGCCGGCATTGCAAAGCGCGACCTTTTCATGGTCTACGCACAATACATCGAAGAAAGGCATCGCCGCGCTCGGTGTCTCGTCCGGATAGGGGATCTCATACGGTTCGTCGACGGTACCAGGCGGAAGATCGTTCATCTCCACCTCGTACAGATAGGCGTCCCAGGTCGCAATGATGAGACGCTCGCCGTCCGGCGACCAGCACATGGCGTAGGGCCACTTGTACGTTTCCCCGGCCCATACCAACCGACCGCTGGCATCGTACAGCCGCACGGAGCAGGAGTCTCCGCCCACCGCAACCAAGCCATCACCCCTCGCGCAGACGCAGGTGATGCCCTCGTCCATCGCTTGCTCGCGACGCACCACTGCGCCCGATCGCCAATCGATCCATACGAGTTCGCCAGACGTGCTCCCCGCGACGAGCATCGGTCCCGCGCTCAACACGTGGTAGCTGGCACCTTCGGCCGTGCACAACAAGGCCGGGTCACTGCCCCAACGCCGGATCGCACCGTCACGTGCGGCGCTCACCAGCGCGCCGTCGGGACCAAACACCAGGGCATCGATCGCTCCGTCGTGGGTTGCGTAGGTCGAGATCGTCGAGCTCATCCCGCGAGTCTGCCACGGACCCCCACGTGTGTCGTCGCCCCGAGTGTTCGTTTCCGACCGTTCTGCAGCGGCCAACCCACCAGCTATCATGGAACTCGAGCCATGATCGAAGCCGTCTTGGAAGTCGTGCTCGAAGTCCTCGGAGAGCTGCTGCTGCAGCTCTTCGGTGAAATGTTGGTTCAATTCGGCATCCGCGGCGTCACAGCGTCGGTCGAGTACAGCTCCAAAAGTACGGCCGTCGCGATCTTCGGGTACCTCCTCCTCGGGGCGGCCCTGGGCGCCGTGACCTTGCTCGTCTTCCCCAGTCACCTCGTCCGCGATCCGACGCTACGCCTCATCAACGCGATCGCGAGCCCGCTCGTGGCCGGTGTGTGCATGGCGACGATCGGCGGATTCCTGCGTCGCCGCCGACGGAGGACCGTCCGCATCGAGTCGTTTGGGTACGGGGTTGCGTTCGCAGCCGCATTTGCCGTCGTTCGCTTCGCGTTCGCCGGTTGAACGTGAGCTGAATCCCCCGAGCTTCCCAGATTCTCGTGAGCCACCGCGAACCGGTGGCCCAAAAACTGGTGAGGACCATCCGAACATCGTATGAATTACCGAAAACCAACGATTGACGCTCCGAATCCACGTTCACATACTGCAGCCAGAGATGGGCAGCGGAACGACATTCGCGGACCTCCTGGTTTCCAGGAGTCACCATTTCGAAGACGCATTCACGTTTTCGAAATCGGGCGAGATCATCGACCGGAGGTCCTACGCAAGCCTCCATGCTCAGGCTTCCCGCATTGCCCACGCAATCCACGAGGTGACGAGACCGGGCGATCGGGCGATCCTGCTGTTCCCTCCCGGGCTCGGCTTCGTGGACGCGTTCTTTGCGTGCATCTACGCGGGCGTCATCCCAACCCCATTGTCGCTCGGCCTGAACAAGCGACAGGTCGAGAAGCTCGGGGGTCTATTCCACGATGCAAAACCTACCATCGTGCTCGGACCGGCCGACCTCCGCACGCGATTGCCTTTCATTCACGAGTTCCCCGAGATCTCATGGATCGATCCCGAGACACTGTCACCCGGCCCCACGCTCGCGCCCAATCCAATCGAGATTGCTCTGCTGCAGTACACCTCGGGATCGACGTCAGCCCCCAAGGGGGTGATCGTCTCGCACGCCAATCTCCTCGCCAATGAGGCCATGATCGCGGAGTCGTTTGGGCACACGCCGGACACGGTCGGAGGAGGGTGGCTCCCTCTCTACCATGACATGGGTCTCATCGGATGCATGCTCCAACCCGTGTTCGTGGGTTTCACGGTGCACTTGATCTCGCACTTGGAGTTCCTCGCGCAACCGTTCCGATGGCTCGAGCTCGTCTCCAAACATCGGATCAATACGACCGGGGGACCCAACTTCGCCTATGAAACCTGCGTGCAACGGGTTTCACCCGAGCGCGACGGGGAACTCGACTTGCGCTCCTGGACGATCGCCTTCAACGGCGCCGAGCCTGTCTCCGCGCGAACGTTGGATGCCTTCACGGACCGCTTCTCGCCGCGTGGATTCGACAGGCGAGCATTCTTTCCATGCTACGGCCTTGCGGAGGCCACACTGCTCGTCTGCGGCGGACCGCGGGGTGGCGTGACGCGTTTGTCCGTCGATCGCTGCGCCCTCGACGCGGGGGAGGTCGTGCCCGCCGAGGTCGGTCCAAAGGCCAGAGAACTCGTCGCATCCGGTGCACCCACCCGCGAGTCCACCGTCAAGATCGTCGATCCGGCGCGAGCCGAGGAAGTCTCTGGGGCGCAACCCGGGGAGATCTGGGTGGCGGGACCGTCCGTCGTCCGTGGCTACCTCCACGGGCGGGCGGCCCAGACGTTCCAAGGGACATTGTACGGCCAAACGTACCTCCGCACGGGAGATCTCGGATTCCTGCATGACGGACAACTCTTCGTGACGGGTCGCATGCGAGACATGATCATCGTCAGCGGCAAGAACCACTACGCCGAGGATATCGAAGCCACGATTCGGGGCTGTGATCCCGTCTTCGAGGGCATGGGTTCTGCGGCCTTCGCCACGCAGGAAGCGAGCGGAGAAACCCTGGTCGTGCTCCACGAAATCGGACGTGACGACCGGAGTCGCATCGGAGAAGCAGAGCTCGCAGAGATCGCCCGGGAAGCCGTCAGTGATCACCATGGTCTGCGCTTGGGGCGATTCGTGGTCGTCCTGCCGAGTAGCCTCCCACGAACCTCGAGCGGCAAGGTGCAACGTTTCGTCGCGAGGCAGCAGTTTCTTGCGCAAGACCTCAAAGGCTATCCATCCGGGGAGTCGCACCGATGCGCCCCATGACCGTAGCGGCGAAGCTCCGACATGGTGGCAAGAAACATCATCGCGTTCATGGGGCCGCGATCAGCTTCGGTGCACTGGCCGCAACCGTCGCCATCGGTGCGGTGTGGAGGCCGGAACTCGACCTCACGTCCTTCATCCTGCTGTTCGTCTCCTATTCAGGGACGGTCCTCGGGATTACGCTCGGATTCCACCGGCTGGCATCCCATCACTCGTTTGGTGCGCACCCCGTGGTTCGCGGAGCGCTTTGGGTACTCGGCTCGATGGCGACTCAAGGTCCTCTCATCTATTGGGTGTCGAATCATCGCTGTCATCATCGCTATAGCGACATGCCCGGAGACCCGCACTCTCCTCATGTCGGGCACGCAGGCGAAACGCTCAACCCCTGGCGAGGATGGTTCCATGCGCACGTAGGGTGGATCTTCGGTGATTCCGTGAGCGATCCGCTCCTCTACGCGCGTGACCTGTACCGCGATCCCGTCGCGCGATGGGTGAACCGGACCTACGTTCTATGGGTCATCGCGGGACTCGCGTTGCCATGGGCGCTGGGAGCTTTGGGCACGGGTACCGCAGCGGGCGGCCACAGAGCGCTCTATTGGGCCGGAGTCGTGCGGTTGACCCTGAGCTTCAACCTGACCGGCGCCATCAACTCCCTGAGCCATATGTGGGGCCCACGAACGTTCGCGACGAACGACGAGAGCCGAAACTTGGCCATCCTCGCGTTGCCGACGTTCGGGGATGCTTGGCACAACAACCATCACGCCTTCCCGTGGTCGGCACGCCACGGCCTGCAACCGCACGAGATCGATCTCGGCTGGCTCCTGCTCCGCCTGCTGGCGAGCATGGGTTGCGTCTACGATCTCAAGATCCCCACCGAACGAGACCACGCCCGTTTCACGGCGCGAAACAACAAACGCAACGCCCATGACATCGAAGAAAGACATTGAAAGCATCCTCCGCAACGCACTCGGTCAACTGCTCGGCACGCCCCCGCACGACCTAGACATCCATAAGTCCCTTGGACGATACGGTGTCGATTCGGCGGCAGCCATCCAGCTGACGGAGCAGATCGGTCGAGACCTCGGCCAAGACCTCCCTCCCACACTCTTCTATGAGCACGAGACGATCGCCGCAGCGGTCAGGTATCTGAGCACCGAACGCGCGAACGTCGAGGAGTAATCGAAACCATGTCCACACTCGAAGGCTGGCAGGCGCCCGCCATTGCCGAACACTACGATCGTCCGCCCTCCCTCTATGAGCTGTTCCTGGACCAGCCCTGGATGAGCTACACCTGCGCTCTATGGGAGGAGGGGGACTCCCTCGAGCAGGCGCAGGTCCGCAAACTCACCTACCACGCAGAGCAGGCACGTGCCCGCAACGCGCCTCGCGTGCTCGACCTCGGGTGCGGATGGGGTTCCCAGCTCCGCTTCCTTCTGCAGCATTTCGGGGTGAAGCAAGCCATCGGCGTCACCGTTGCGCGCGAGCAGAAGGCATACATCGACGCGCTCGGGGATGATCGGCTCCAGATCCACCTCTGCTCGTGGGAAGACTTCGTTCCCGAAGCGCCCGTGGACGCCATCATCGCGCTCGGATCGATCGAGCATTTCGTGGGCCACGACGTGACACCGGCAGAGAAGCTCGCGACGTATCGGAGACTGTTCGAATGCTGCGCGCGATGGCTGGGGCCTGGTGGGCGAATGTCGCTTCAGATGGTCACGTACGAAGATTTCGACAAGAAGGACTTCTCCGCGTTCTTCAAGCACGAGATCTTTCCGGAGTCGGACATCCCGAGGCCTTGGGAGATCTTCGCCGCCGCCGACCGTCTGTTCGAGCCGATTCAGATGCGAATGGACCGCTCGCACTATGTGAAAACGCTCGAGGCGTGGAATGAACGTCTCATGGCGAACAAACCCGCGGCGATCGCTTGCGTGGGCGAGGAGGTCGTGAACCGGTACTCCAAGTATTTCAAGATGGCGAACATCGGCTTCCATCTGGCGAACATGAATCTCATGCGCGTGAGCTTCCGGAAGCTTCCCTCACGGTCTTGACATCATGCCCGGTCACCACGAACTCGTGTTCCGAGTGCTTCGGGGAATCGAGGCGATCTCTCCGACGCTAGCGGCACGCTGCGCCCTCGGCGTGTTGGGTCGCCCGCCCGCGTTGCCGACGCGGCCGTGGACGCCTGGCATCATCCCCCCCAGTGTCACGTGGTTCCGCACGCTTCACGGTCGACGGTGCGCGCGCTACGAGTGGCCCGGGGATGGCCCGCTCGTCGTGCTGGTGCACGGCTGGGGCACGCGCGCGACCGCCATGGACGCGTTCGTAGAGCCGCTGCTCGGTCGTGGCTTTCGGGTCGTGACCCTCGATCTCCCAGCGCATGGCCGCTCGCGCGGTTGGGTCACCGATTTCATGGAGGTCGCCCACGCGGTGCACGAAGTCGCGGGGAGCCAGCCCTATGGTGTCGTCGCGCATTCGGGTGGTGCCTTTGCGACCGCGATTGCGCATGGGCACCTGCACATGAACGCGGAGCGCCTGGTCCTCCTCGCCCCGGTCGCGGGGGCCATGTGGATGAGCCAGACTTTCGCCGGAATGAGCCGGCTGACGCCTAGCGTTCTCGAACGGATGCGGGAACTTCTCACCTCGCGCTATGAGCATCGTTGGACGTGGTCGGAGCTCGCCGTCCTCGATCTCCTCGCCGGGGCGCCGTGCCCCGTGTTGCTGGGACACGGCCAACGTGATCGGGTGATCCCCGTCCAGCAGAGCATCGAGATGGCCGAGCGTCTGCCCCACGTCGCGCTGCACCTGCTCGAAGGGGTGGGTCACGCGGGGGTCGTCCAAAGTGAAGCCATGGTCGAACGGGTGGTCGCCTTCCTTGCACCAGCCTAGAATGCACGCCATACCGTGGCGAGCCACGGCTGCTCGGACCGCGGTCGGTCCGGCGGTCGGAAATAGTGCTCGAGGAGCTCGAACCCTGCCGACGTGACGAAGCGGGTCCAAGTCTCCAAGGTAAGGTAGGCACCGTAGCGCAGTCCCTGCTGCTGCTCGATGTCGGGGCCACGGGGGTTGCTGCAGAAAAGCACGCCTCCGGCAACCAAGGTTTTGCGGAGATCGTCGAGCACCCGGCCGAGCTCCTGGGTAGGCACGTGAAAGAGCACCGCATTCGCGAAAATGCCGTCGAACCGCGCGATTGGCAACTCGAGCGCCAACAGGTCTTGATGCCAGACCTCGCATCCGGTTGCGGCCCGGGCCATGGTCACGAACGCGGCCGCACCATCGAGTCCCACCGGCGCGTGGCCGCGCGCAACGAACGTGGCGAGGTCGCGGCCGGGTCCACAGCCAAGATCGAGGATGCGCTGCCCGGATGCTCCTGGCAGATGACGGAGCAGGGCCTCCACGTTTTGTGAGACGTCGTGATCTCGGGTCCCCTCGCGAAAATCCTCGGCGTGCTGCTCGTAGTGCCACAGAGTCGAACGAGCAAGGGCCGACAGCTGTTCGGGTGTGAGATCGACGAGCGGGCTCGGTGGTTGCGACATCGCCTCCGGAGTCTAGCTCGGGCCTCGGCCCGCGACTGGTTCCGACCTCCATTCGCCCACGATACTTGTCTCGCCCCCGTCCCCTTCCCTCTTTGAAATCGACAGAGACCTCGTAGCAGCGATTTCCGCTCCTCGGTGACCTGCGCGCCGCTCCGACGTTCACGACGGGGGCACCGTCTTCCCCGAAGGCGGTCCGCTTCCGTGGCAAACCGAGCTCGACGTGCGAGCCAGAGTCCTCGCCACTGCCGAGGCATCTCGGAGACGAGCGCGTTTCACGAACGTGAGCGCATCAACGCGATTGCCGTCCCCGCGCTCAGCAAGGCCGACGCAGCTGCCAGGCACTGTTCAAACAGCACGATCATGCCCAGCACCGCACCTCCCGCAGTTCGCTCGACCATCTGTGGGACTTCGGGATCTCGGACGGTACTGCCCAATGACGAGGACGTTGAGCCGGATGTCGCCCTCGGGGGCTTGCGCACCGTGAAGAAGCCCCTGCAGGACACCGGACACCCCGTGCAGGACACCAGACACCCCCGTGCAGGACACCGGACCCCGTGCAGAACATCCAGCAGGTCCGCAGCCGCCATCCTGCGCCTGCAAGCCCCCCCCTTCCTTCCGGCACGCTCAGGCTCGCTGCCTGCCTGGCTCCGTGGCCGCTGCCTGCCCTCGCCCCTTTCCCTCTTCGGAATTCCTAGTCGCGAACGACGGCCTCGCAACAACCCCCGGTTCCCACCCTCGGTGCTCCTGCGAAGTTCATCTGCGCGAGCGCAGGATGCAAAGCGGTCTGGCGAGTATTGCCAGGCTTTTTGGTGCGGTGCTTGTGGCACGCGTAGCCTACCGTCGCGAAGGCCCCCGATACGAATCAACGCTTTCGGAGTCGTTTCTGTCGCGGGTTCCAGAGCTTCCCAACCGATCCGAAGTCCACTTGCGCGACCTTTCCTGGCTGCGTATCGAACGGGATGGCGATGTCTTCGGGTCGAACGCCTTCTATCCTCCGGACACTGCCAGACAGGCGCTTGATTGCCGACAGGCTTCCGGTGAAGCCGAGTCCTCGGTGCGCAAGTGATCGTAGATCGCTGTCGGGGTTGCCCCGTCAACCATCAAGCAGCTCGATGCGCGCACGCCAGCGCTCGACCGATGACTTGTGCTGAGGGAGTGCCTGCCGTAGTCGTCGCACCGCCTCCACGACTTCGCGGAGCTCTGCGCCCTCCGGAACGCATGCTGGATCTCCCTCCAGCATTCCGGTCTTCTCGAGTAGCTGTCGGTAGTCTCGCTCGGTGTTAGGGCTGATCTTGAGCTGACGCGCGACCTCCCTCGGCCCTGCGCCCATGCGCTGGAGTCGTACGAGTTCCTGAAGTCGATGCACGCCGATCCTCCCCAGCCCCGCAGAATCAGCGAGCGGGCACACCGCCTCCTGTCTTTTTGTTCAGCTCTCGCGATCCGTCCGCCGAGCTGAGCCGGATCAGTTCTGCCAAGCTGGGTCGGATCAGTGCTGCCGAGCTGGGACGGATCGATTATCCGTAAGCCGTCCAGCAACGGCGTCGCTGCACGCTTGCGTCGCGTCCACCGCCGTGGTGGCGGCCGGAGCCCGGGCGTGGTTCGATCGACCCGTGGCGCGGAACAGCCGACGAACGTGGGGCTTCGACGAAGAGCAGCGGGTGGTGCTGGTGGAGGCGGCGAAGATGATTCCGTCGCTCAACGAGCTCATTGAGCGAGCCACGCGTCATGCTGAGATCGCGGGGTTGTGGATCGTCAGCACGACGGTGGGCGAGCTCGATGAGGTGTACGACGTCGTCGAGGCCTTGGAAGGACGAGCAAGAAGTCGAGCACGCCGAGAGTTGCTCGAGAGCATGCGAGCGTCATTGTGTAGTTCGATGGATGCCTTCTGAATCGGAGCTCGGGGGTGCGTTGGCGCATGGTGGGCCAGCTCCCGCATCTCCGACGAAGAGCTCGGGGTGGCTCGCGAGCATGCGGTCGGGCAAGAGTTCGCGGAGCTGCTGTGTCCACCGGCGGCGGGTCCTGTATGATGACGACGGCATGGGGAGATCCTTCTCCGCGGCCCAGGTCCCGTCTACACGCCGTTGCTGGACGGGCTACGATTAACCCGAGCTGTGACACCTGCCGTCGGGGTTCGACGCGCACACGCCGACCGGAAGCAGCGTCGACGGCAAGGACCAGCAGTTGGCTCAGGTCCCCGCGCCGCGCGAGGTTCCCTTCGAGGTCATCGTCCACCCACGGGCTCGCGACGCGCTCTGCACCCAGCCGCAGGAGCGGTGGCTTCAGATCCTGCGTGAGCTCGTCGTCAACGCGGCGGATGCCTGCCGTCGAGTGCCGAACCCAGATCGGGCATCGGGGGTTGTAATCGGTAGTCGCAGTTCGCTTCGAGCTAGGATAGACTTCGAAGAGTGCACCTCTTCCACTTGCATCTACAGTACGATCGCTTGGAACGTCACCACGATAGAGCTGTTCAACACAAGGACGAGATCAGTTTCCTCGATCTTGCACACGCACTCCGTATTTGGGTCGACATGAAGAGCGCGGTTACTCAGTTGGCACGAGAGCGCAATCTGGCTCTGAATTTTGCGCACCACACGCATCCGAAATCGGTCAAGAAGTCACTCAAAGGCGCTGTCCACATCTACTTGCCGCTGTCGAGCGGCGTCGACAGCGAGGGAATGCAGGTTGCCGGCGTCCGCATCACGAGCAGAGCACTCACTCGTGAGGAAATCGCAGCGCGAGCAGCACTCGGACCGCCGAGGGCGTTTCCATCGAACATGTCCTTCTCTGAATGGCTGGCTGCAGGGGTATGGGAGGTCCCGTCGGGCGAAAACGCCCATCCTCACATCTCGTTGGCTCGCGAAGTCATAATTAAGCGCGTTGCCAACGTTCTGGGGGCTAGCCATCCGGCAGGGATGGAGGACTCGGATCCTTTAGAGAATCGCTTCGACCCGTACATCAAGGACCTACACGGGATTCAGTTGGCGGGGCAACCAGTGACCTACTGTCAGCTGATCGAATTTTCCGGTGAGATCCTCAAGCAAACGAAATGTCTCCGAACAAGTCCTACCTGATCCGTTGATCGACGCGACCCGCGAAGGCAGATCGCACAGGGCAAGTCCGCGGATTCGGGAGATCTCCATTGTTTCACCACATCTGGACGCACACCGCCATCTCCACGCCAACAAGCTGGTCGAGTAGTTCGTCGACGAGAACGGACAGAATCTCTCGACCTACTTCGGCGCGCCGGTTCGTTCCGAGCCGAGGCTCTGAGTAGGCGCTCAGGTGCGGGACAGCCTAGCCTCCTGAAACAGAGATCCCGTGCATAAGTAACGCCGTCCGCGGCGACTCCGGCTAGGCGACGAAACGAAGGAATACTCGAGCTTCGTCAACGACGCCAGGGTCGTCGGGGGCAAACGCTCGCAGAGCGTCGCGAGCAGGTTCACGGCGACGTTCGGCTCCTGTTGGAGATCGAACTCGTCGATCGCGACGCCTTGCGCGTGGCAGAACCTACGCGCGCGCCGGCCGAACGCACGACCTCGTCGGCAAGGGCGGCAAGGTCACGGGCTCGCGCTCCACCCCCTACGAGATCGCGATCGAGCTCACCGAGCTGAGCGCTCCAGCTTGGAAGAAGGGCACCGATGGTTTGGCCAAGGAGGCTCAGTTTGCGGCAGAGCTTCTCGGTGGCCAGATGCCGCAGGTGATCGACGAGGTCTTCGTGGAGGCGGGTGTGAGCCTGTTTCCCCAGCGGGCCGAACGAGTACAGCGGCAAGTTGAACAAGGCCGTGCCTACAGTACGGCAGCAGCCCCAGGCCATCACGACGCTCCTTCCCGGAAGCGGGGAAGATCTCGGGGGTCAGTCGTCCGCCTCGGCGAGCGCTTCTAGCTCGGCGACCACTTCGAGGTCCTTCGGCCTACCCACCGTCCGCTTCACCCGAATGAGCTGTGTCCGGGAAATCACACGCACTCTCCGGCCAAGCAGCTCCATCTCGATCGTATCCAGGTCTGCGCACTCCCCGATCGGCGTAACCTCGCGCAGAATATCCAGGCGTCCCAGCGCGGTGTCGATGAGGAGCAATCGGAACTTCATCAGGCGCTCGATCGGCTCATCGAGCACGGAAAGGTCGGGTCGCGTTGCGTGCACGGGACGGTGAGACCGAAGGCATCGAAGAGCCGTTCCAGATTCTCGGCGGTGAAGGGAGCGGCGACGTCGAGGTCAACCGTGAGGCGGGCTGATCCGTGAAGCACCGCAGCGACACCACCAACGACCACGAACTCGAAGCCCGCCGCGCAGAGAGCATCGAGGAGCTCGCGATTTTTCTGCCGCGGACGAGTCAAGGGACCGCACCCGCATGGAGGTCCAGCATTTCATCGAGTTGCGCGAGACGTTCGTCGGGTGTGAGACGGCGATTGCGCTCCAACAGGGTGACGTCGATGCCAAGATCAACAGCAGTGCGCCATGCCGAGCCTAAGCGTTCACGCTGAAAGGCTGCGAGCGTCTCGAATGTCAGCTCGAGAAGATCCACTCGGGCTAGCCTACCTCAAGCGCGCTTGCCTAGCACATGATGCGGCCGCCCCCCATCCGCGTGCCTCGGGAGCTCCGCCAAGCACCGGAACAGCCCCGCGAAACCTGCAGCCGCGGAGGCCTCGCCCGCGCCGACATCGCACGTCGTCTCCCCCGCCCATCAGCGCTATCGACCGACCACGTCCCTGAGATCCTTGCGGAGCAAGCGGGGATCGGACCCTGATCCCATAGGCGCGCCCCAGTCGTTCGGCGTTCACCAGGTTGTGCTCGATCTGCTCGACCGTCGGCATCAACCGCGCAACGTGGTGGATGGCTCCCCCCGAGGGCCCGCTGTGACCACTCCGCGTGCCGCGCCTCCCCCGGTCACCGGGCTCGACGTTCGAACCGGATTCCTCGCCACTGCGGAGGCG
>Ga0315910_10000193_pt1 | contig 68171 bp, 48 predicted proteins | sample EdamamesoilMG_FD_204470 | JGI IMG/M metagenome (GOLD analysis project Ga0315910, IMG submission 204470) | Garden soil microbial communities collected in Santa Monica, California, United States - Edamame soil | ecosystem: Environmental > Terrestrial > Soil > Garden | place: USA: California... | reverse complement strand
CCTCTCTCACACCGAGGGGGGTTGCTTTTTTCTCAGGGTGACACATTCCGTGTCGCCCTCCATCCACTCTCGCTGAATTCCCTAGTGCCGTCCGCGCTTCCAGTGAGAGTCACTATGACCAGAAGCAACCTGCCTAGAACAGGTGGACGGCAGAAGGAGAGTTATATGAAACGTGACGTATATCAGATCGTTACCGACCGGATCATCCAGTTGCTGGAAGCGGGCACTGTTCCCTGGCATCGCCCATGGAAAGCAAGTGATCAATGGCCGCAGAACTTTGTCAGCCACAAGGTATATCGGGGCATCAATCTGTTTCTCTTGAATGCCGCGATGTATCCGTCCCCGTATTGGCTGACTTTCAAGCAGGTGCAAACACTGGGCGGCATGGTGAAGAAGGGTGAGAAGTCATTCCCCGTCGTGTTCTGGAAGATGCTCAAAGAGGAACGCGATGGTGAGGAAAAACGGATTCCATTCCTTCGATATCACAGCGTCTTCAATATCGCCCAGTGTGAAGGCATCGCGGTTCCTGCGCTGCCGGGCGAGAGAGCAATAACTGCCTTCCAACCGATTGATATGTGTGAGCGGGTCGTGGCAGCCATGCCAAAACGTCCTGCCATCAATCACCAGGGCGGCCGGGCCTGTTATTCGCCGGCGCTTGATACTGTGACCATGCCCGAATCGACGTTCTTTGAATCGAGCACAACCTACTACAGCACCTTGTTCCATGAACTAACCCACGCCACCGGGCACGTCAGCAGATTGAATCGCAAGGAAATCACCGACCCGATTCGATTTGGCAGCGACCCGTACAGCCGAGAAGAATTGGTGGCGGAAATGGGAGCGGCCTTCCTCTGTGGCCATTGTGCGATCGAAAACCAGACCATCAATCAGTCCGCCAGTTACATTCATTCCTGGCTTGGAAAATTGAAGGAAGACCGGAAGCTCGTGGTTCAGGCCGCAGTACAGGCACAGAAGGCTTGTGACTTCATTCTTGGGATGGAGCACAAAGAGGATGAAGGGCCAATTGAACAAGAACCGAAGGAGTACAAGGTGGTGGCGCTACGGGATTGCCCTGTGCCGGAGCAGATGAAAATCTGCGACACCCCGGACGCCTGTGCTGAGTATTGGCGGATGCACGTGGAAACACATCCCTACTTCAATCCCGAGGCAGAGTGCCTTGCGGTACTTATGTTAAACACGCGTCGGAGGGTAAAGGGCCATCAACTAATATCCATAGGAACAATGGATACAATGCTCGTTCATGCTCGTGAAGTGTTCCGTGGAGCAGTCGTCGCCAGTGCCTCGGCTATCGTGATAATGCACAACCATCCGAGCGGCGATCCGACGCCTTCTGAGGCGGACATTAAGGTAACGCGTGATCTGATTCGTGCGGGGCAACTGTTGAAAATTGACGTGCTCGACCACGTCATCTTGGGCAACCCGAATCGTTCATCACTTCGAGAATTGGGATACTTCTACAATTAGGCGGGCCCGGTCATATTTGACCGGGCTCATTAAATTCTAATAATTCACCGCAAGCTCTGTTGTAGCGCCGGCCAAAAAAACTCGCACCATTGAGCAAATTAACGCGCTGCTTCATGCACGCGGCTCTGTGATCTGTTTTTTGCCGTATGAAATCGTGACAGTCGCGAAGTTACATACAATCTGAATCGCCTAACAAGGGCCTCTCCATTATCGTATCAGCAATTCAAAATCATTTTGTCGCTGCATTGCTGGCTGACAAATAGTGTCGGGCAATTTGTCATGCTACATGACGCAACAACTTGTTCACATTTGGAAGGAAGCTAAGATCAAGAGCTGCTTAGGGGAGATGAGCTAAATAGCCGTTTGTCTACTCTTCAGAAGATTTTACGCGATTCCAAATAGCCTCTATCAAATCATCAACAGTTCGAATAGATTCAAGTTCATCGTCCGAAAATGCCTTCATACGAAATTTTTCTTCAAGTTGAAGATGAAGTTCTATTACCTCGAGCGAATTGGCGCCCAAGTCTCGAATAATCTCAGCTTCTGCAATTACTGCCTTTGGCGATAGATCGATAGTTTCACAGAGCGTCCGTTGAATGATTCCTGTCACCTCTGATTTTGAAAAACGATGGTTCATGCGGTGCCGAAACCAACCAACCCAACAGATATTAATACAGCATGAATCAGCGGTCATAGCAAAAGCAACTCGACATTGCAAATGCTGCTCATTTCATGCTTAAGTGGATACAGTTTCCCAGAACTTTGACATACTTACAGTCCTCTCAACGCCCTCAAAGTGAAATTAAACAACTCACTTGCATGGTGTTCTCAAGCATAACTCGCTAGAAGCGGAAGGGATTTAAGCATCCTTTCAGCGTGAGTTCAGCCGTCAAGGGACAAGTCATTCCTATGGGCATTATCTCCAGACGTACTTTCTGAAATGGTTTTGCTTTAACCATTCGTTTTCCAATTCCGAGCACACGCTCAAATCACAACACAATTCTAGATCGAAAGGAGTCAACAAATGAAGGCAATTGAAGGGACAAATCCATTATATCCTGCGACGTATTCGCAAGAGATCAAGGAACACTTTAAAATTCGGGTGGAACAGGGGCGCGACCCGCACAGGCTCATTGTTCCATTGTTCGACGAGAAGGGAGTGTTGAAGAATAAACTGCACTTACGAGAGTCGGATCTGCTGCTCCCACTGTTGCATTTCCAGAAAGCGCTGCTTAGACTTACGAATCAAGCAGAGTTAACAAACATCCTATATCACGCCGATCAGTTATCCCTTGGACTCAGGTGCAAGCTGCTAATAGTTACATTCGGGCTTGGGCCAGTATGGAGCCTTTGGAGGTATGGATATCCTGATACTATTGGTGTATTGGGTGATGGGATTTCTAATTCCCTTACAAATTACCTCGATTCCGTGCTGGAAAAGCAAGGGGTCATTTGGGTAATAACTGATCATGTAGGTGGCTCAATGAAAATTGCTCAAAAGGTCGCTGGCCATTTGGCCTCAATCAGATTCACACGACTAGTTACAAAAACCGGTCAACCGATTGTCTCTTGTAGTTCCGAGGAAATAAGTCAGTTCTTCAGCGAATGCTAAGTCGAAAGGCGATCCTTCAAGGGTCGTCTTTTTTTGCGAAACTGAAAATGTAGAACCGATCTCTTCAATGCTTTCTCTGAATTCCAGTAGTACGGAGGCTGAAACAGCAAACCATGACTCGGAAGGATGCATGCTGGGGTTAAGGCCTCAAATCCGTGCTCCTGCGCTTTGGCTATCACCTGATGGATCACCCAGGTTCTTGTTGCAAAGAGCGGAATACGTCGGCCCGAGTGCGACCGATCTGGAAGCGCCATTACCAATTGGGAATTGTCTTTTAGATCAGAGAGCAAAACATCCAAAGTCTCAGTGAGTAATTTCGCCAACTCAAGCGAACCAATTTCATTGTTGAAACCATAAGGTGGGTCTGTGACGATAACATCAAACTTTTGCCTCGTGGTCGTTGTCGAGTCTTTAGAAATAATTCGAACCTTCCCATTTTGAAGAGCTCTTTTGTCAAAAATCGCGGGACTAAGCGTACAGCCTTTGGAGTATTCTGCCGATGATTCAAGAAGGCCGTCGTTACGAGAATTCGTTTTAGTACGGGTCCTTAAATCAGCCAACCATTGAGTTTGCAACCGAAGAATCTTGGCCTCACGAACATACGCACTGATCCAACCTTCGGTGTTTCTCTTAAATGCTCCAGCGTGGCGCAATCTTGTTCGCAAGGCTAGATAGAACCGCAACCTGATTTGAAATCCCCACTTGTTAAGTGTTTTGGCGATTTCTGCGGAAACATCAAACCACTGGTCCTCTGAGAATGAACTCTCAGGTAACTTCTCGTATAAGTCCATTGCCTGAAGGTATGGGCTAGGCTTATCCGTCCGAGCCGAATGACTCTTGTGATATTCTCGACACTCAGGACTGGACAATAAGTCCAAGTATCGAAGCGTTTCGGCAAGCTCCTCTTGCGCGAAGCTAAAGAACAACATGTTATCCTTAAGCAACGCAGCTGCAATCGGCGATTTGTCGTTACAGGTAAATCGGACTCTGTCAAATTTTAGGCCTTCAAGCACTGTCGTTCCGGTTCCGGAAAAAGGATCGTAGATGTTGATTTCACCTTCGCTTTGCCAGCTTGGACGTGTAATGTTAATCATCGCCCCCGCGAGCAGCGGAGGAATTGTAGTATGCGCCACCCATGCTGGTTTATTTTCGTCGAAGAGATGAACAGGATTCTCATTCTTAAACAATTGTTCATAACAAATCAGGAATTGACGCTCTGTCGGACAACTCCCGGTCAGACCGGCTAAACGGTCGACGATTAGCCAGTAAGTTGAGTCACAAGATACTTCCTGTTTCTTCCTTTGGTGGCGGTGTTCTTTTGGATCAGGATCAGCTAAGACAACTTTGCTACGATATTTTTGCTGAAGGTTCTGTAATAAGCTTACCAAGGATCGCTGCCCGACGTAATACTTCTCGGCATAGATCTTCACATCATCCAAACCGCCACGTAAATATGAAGCATGGTCACGATCATTTACTGAAAAATCCTCATGAGAATACACAGTCAAGAATACTTTCTCTTTTGCGTGGTATTGCTCAACATGTGCCGCAAACGCCTTAACAAAATCCTTATCATCAGCAATGGCGAGTTCGCGAGCATACACGTTTCTGCCACAGGAGTGTATGTAACCTGACTCACTGCAAACTTGGAATAAGTCTAAACTTAGGTGAGGAGGAAAAAACACGGAGCAGGAGCCGTGAAACACATCCAAAAGAATTGTGTGACGGAGAACTTCCGCATAGAGCTTAAGAAAGGTTGTGCAAAGAGTCATTTTTGACGGCCTCGACTGCGCAAGATTGACCACCAGTTCCTGAACTCCTTTCAAGAAATCCTGAACGGATATGAAATGGAGAGATCCATTTGCCTGCTCGGCGGCATAACCTGGGCGGGTTCGGGCGTGCAACCGAATGAGGCTTACAAGTTCCGCGAATTGGATATTTGTCCTCGAAAGATTCTTGTGAAATAGAAAGTAATAAGGCGTTCCTTTTTTGCGAAACCAAGAGGAGAATAGTCGGTCAGCAGAGAAAATCAAACCCCCATCTTTTTCTGTGACACATTCCAAAAAGATCTTCTCCAAATGCTTAAGAGGATCAATTTGCTTCGGGTTTTTAGATTTCGTATTATGCATAATTATTTTACGATTTGTTTCGAAATCTGTGCAGGTAGAATAAACCTAGACTTTGGTGTAATTATTTCCTGAGGCGTGCAGTAAATTTATTTGACGAATTTTATCCCTGGAAGTGAAATTTCACACAATTATTACGCAGGTAAATTGCGAAAATCCCGCTGATAGAGCAATCCAACAACTCCAACTTGTGGTAGGCGGCGTCTCATTCCAGTGCAGTTCTTAACCTGTTCGATGTTCAAGGCACTTCGATGCACACCGTCAAAGTGCGAATCTAGCTGCAAGCCAGGGCGACGCTGCTCAATTGAGCAATGGGTGCGAGGTGTTCGGTATCTTGGCTACTAAGGCTCATCCGACTTTAGAATAGTCCATCCTTCCGTTTGTTCATTGCGCTTAGGTTGTGCCGCCGGACATTAGTGCAATGCTGGAACCCATTTTGAGCTTCGCGAGATTTAGATTTTTGAGTGGGACTTAGTTGGAACTTGTTCAGTTTTTTGTTTGCGCCCTCTTAGACTACCACTAGCATGCCTTTACTCCCGCAAGTCTCACTCGGGGCATGGCCTTTGGCTGGATGCCACAGGTCTGACGTTCAATCTGTTAACCAAGGTAAAACAACCAAGGAACACGTATGCTCGACGACATCACCATCCAACCACGCGCAGAATCCACCCCGATCACGCTGCCGCCAGAAAACTCTTCGGCTACAGCAACGGCGGACAAATCGAGTGTGAATCTGTCTACCATCATGATTCTGCTAGCTGCCGGTTTAGGGATCAGTTTCTTCCTGCCGTGGATCACTCTGTTATTCGGCCATCCCTCCGGCTTTGACCTCCAGAAGACGCTCGGGGGCGTTCATTTGATGTACTGGTCTATTCCGTGCGTCTCTGCGCTCGCAATCATCGCTGCACTAATGAAACGCAGCCAGCGAACGGCAGCACAAATCGCTGGAGCCGTGCCTTTCATCATTCTGGGTTATTGGCTCATCAAGAGCGGCTCGGAGGCAACGAACCTGATAAACTCTCTCAACTACGGTGCCTTTCTGGCTCTTGCCTGTGGTTTTGGCCTCGAAGTCATTGCCCGGTGGTTGAAGTAGGAAATACATCGCAAACGCCATGTTTGGGTTCTCCAAAAGGAAGGCAGAGGTCATTTCACATTGGTATGCGCTCGCTCCGGGTTTCAGTGCATCCACCAAGGAATTCTACGACTCCGTCGAGAAGGAACTGAAAGCACGCCAGGTCCCCGGCCTCGATCTGTTCCGCGTCGAATTCGCCGAAGGCGGAGCGCTATCTGCCAAGCGCGAATACTTGCGGATGACCCGTGAGAGGTTAGTCTTTGATATCTGTGCCGCCCCGTTCGGCACATCGTATTTCTTCAGTTGCCGCTTTGCGGAGATTCCCGCCGAGATCAAAGTCTGGCAACTCATCGTAGTGGCGCTTGCTTTGTTTGTCGCGTTCCCAATCTCATTCGTGGTCTGCACCAAGGTGGTTGGCGCCCTTGTCATCATCGTCTGGCCGGCTGCTTGGATCACGCTCATTGTCCTCGGCGTATATGTCCTGCGGAATGCCGTAGCGCTCGGCCTGAAAGACCTTGATGCGACGCTCATAAAGTCGCCTATCGTCGGTCCGATCTACGAGCGCTGGTTCCGCAAGGAGACCTACTACCGCCAAGATACCCGGCTCATGTATTGCGACACGGTGGATGAGATCGTAAAGGCGAAGGTGGAGGAAGTCACCGGTGCCAAGGGCATCAAGCTGATTCGATTCAACGAACATAGCCCAATCCTCGCCGAGCTTTACAAGCCGACCATCGTGCCTCTCCCGCGAAACACGCCCGCTCCATCACCCCATGTCCCGGCTTGAGGAACAACTGACGGAGCAATTCTACGCGTGGGAGAAGCGCGGAAGAGGCTGGCAGGTGTTTGATGAACCGGTTGCGCCCGAACCGCCGTTTCGTCCGTTCGACGGCCATTATTTGCCTGACACGCCGCTGGTTGATGATGGACTCAGGCCGACGGCGATCAGTTCGTTCGTCCAACGATTGAGTAACAGACTCAGCACAACACCGTCCGCACCACCGCGCATCACGGAAGTCATTGAAGAACCTGAACCGCAAACGCTCGTTCGTGACTCCCTGGTTGAACTGCAAACATCGCTGCCGGCGAACCTCAATATCCCACGGGAGGTATTTGACCAGTTCCTTTCCAACCTGCACCTGTGCCGTGAGCCAATCACCTTTGAGTTGCTTGGCATTCCCAGCCGAGTCACAGCACAGTTCGTTGCGCACCCAGACGACGCTCCATTGGTTCGCCGCCAGTTGCAGGCGTATTTCCCGGAGGCGGTGTTTCAGCCGACTGAGAACACACTTCAAAATGCGTGGTGTACGAGTTCGGGAGAGGATGAATTGGTGGTGGAGTTCGGGCTGGCGCGCGAGTTCATGTTGCCCCTTGCCAGTGGTAAGCTTGATCCGTTCGTTGGCATTGTCGGGGCGCTATCGGAGTTGCAGTCAGGCGAACTTGGTCTGTTCCAAGTCCTGTTTCAACCCGCACGGGAGTCTTGGAGCGAGAGCATCACGCGTTCAGTCACGCACGCAGATGGCAAACCGTTTTTCGTGAACACGCCGGAATTGGCTGACGCCGCGAAAACCAAAGTCGCTCGCCCGCTGTATGCCGCCGTCGTCCGCATCGCCGTTCGCACTGAATCATACGAGCGAACTCTGCAACTAGCGCGTGACCTTGCAGGCGCGTTGCGCGCATTCGCCCATCCGCACGGCAATGAACTCATCCCGCTGTCCAATGAGGAATATCCATTTGCGGAACACGTTGAAGACGTGCTTTGTCGGCAGTCGCGCCGTTCTGGAATGCTCCTCAATAGCGAGGAACTAATCGGTTTTGTGCATCTGCCGTCTAGCACCGTGCGCTCGGCAGTGTTTCAGCGGGAGAGCGGAAAGACCAAAGCCGCTCCAAAGGCCGTCCAGCAAAGCACTGGCCTAGCGCTGGGAACGAATACCCACGCCGGCAAATCTGTTGACGTCAGGCTCACGTCAGAGCAACGCGTGCGCCACGCTCACGTTGTCGGCGCATCAGGTACAGGCAAGAGCACTTTCCTTTTCAATCTCGTCCGTCAGGACATCGAAAACGGCGAAGGTGTCGCTGTGCTTGATCCCCATGGCGACTTGATCGAGCGCATTCTTGGTTGCATCCCGCCTGAACGCATCAATGACGTGGTGTTATTCGATGCCGCAGACGAAACGCATTCCATCGGGTTCAACATTCTCACGGCGCATTCTGACCTTGAAAAGACGTTGCTCGCGTCCGACCTCGTTTCCATCTTTCAACGTTTGTCGACTTCGTGGGGTGACCAAATGGGCAGCGTGCTGCAAAACGCGATCCTTGCTTTCCTCGAAAGCAGTCAGGGCGGGACGCTGGCCGACTTGCGCCGTTTCCTCTTGGATGCGGACTTCCGGAACGAATTCCTGACTACCGTTCGTGACCAAGACCTTGTGTATTATTGGCGTAAGGGATTTCCGCAGTTGGGAGGGAATAAGTCCATCGGGCCGGTCCTCACCCGCCTTGAAACCTTTCTCGCACCCAAGCCTGTCCGCTACATCGTGTCACAGCAGGCCAACCGGCTCGATTTCGCGGAGATCATGGATAGCGGTAAAATCTTTCTGGCGAAGCTGTCGCAAGGACAAATCGGCAAAGAGAACGCGTTCCTGCTTGGTTCTTTGCTCATGTCCAAGTTCCAGCAGACGGCCATGAGCCGGCAGGCGCAGGAAATTGCCGCTCGGAAGGATTTTTGGCTCTACCTGGATGAATTTCACCACTTCATCACGCCGAGCATCACGGAGATCGTCCTTGGCACCCGTAAATATCGAATGGGATTGACGTTGGCGCATCAAGAATTGCGGCAGTTGCAACGGGACGCCGAAGTCGCGAGCGCCGTCCTTTCCAGTTGCTACACCCGGGTCGCCTTCCGGGTCGGCGATGATGATGCCCGAAAGCTCGCTGACGGGTTCGCAACCTTTGAAGCGCGGGACCTGCAAAATCTTGAGATCGGCCACGCCATTTGCCGAGTCGAGCGCAGCGACCACGACTTCAATCTGCTCGTGCCGTTGCTGGACGAGCCCGATGTCGCCGCTGCTAAAGAACGAAGACAGCAGATCGTTTCCGTTTCAAGAGCCAAGTATGCGACCCCACGGGCCGAGATCGAGGCGGCTTTGTATCCGACGGTTGCTGTTGAGTCAGAACCGCCACGCGCGACGCCGAAGCAAAAGCAGCCAGCCAAGGCTGAGCCAGCGCCGCCACCGCAGTCTCCCGCACCAAAGGCTAGTCCGCCTGCTTCGGAAGTTCCGCAGGTTTCCGAGTCGCTGAAACCATCCGACGTTCCGAACATCACGGGTTCGGGAAAAGAAGCGGTTGCTGCCGCGCCCAAACTCGAACGGCCGCGTGACTTGGGCCGAGGCGGTGAAACGCACAAAGCGATTCAGGAACGGATTCAGCGCGAAGCCCACATGCTGGGATTCTTTGCAGCAGTGGAACGGCAGCTTGCGGAAAGATCCAATGAGGCGGCTGACTTGGTCTTGCGGAGAGGTGATCTGGCCATTGCTGTTGAGATTACGGTCACGACCACGACCGACCATGAGTTCGGAAACGTGCGAAAGTGTTTGAGTGCTGGTTTCACCCATGTTGCGGTGGTTTCGCCCAATACAGAGCGGTTAAAGGCCATTGGCGAGGCCGTTAATGCCGGACTGGACGCAGCATTGCGAGGCCGGGTCACGTATCACACCCCGGACGAGTTCATCTCCGAATTGCGAAAGTTTTCAGATAGCGCACCCGTTGCCGAAGCGGAACCACCAACTCAACGCACGACGCGCGGATTCAAAATCACTAGGCACATACCGGACGTGTCACCCGAGGAACGGAAAGCTAAGGAGGAAGCAGCGATCCGGCTTATCGCTGAGACGATGAAACCCAAACTGTGAGGTGTCACTTGAGCTGGAGCTCGAACAATGGGCCGGAGACCTTGAACGGCGAGAATTTTGCAATCATGCGGCAGCGCAGTTTGGTGAGGCTTTGTCCGGGATCCTCCTCGGCAAGATGTAACGTTGCCCGACTTACACCGAACGCCATGGCCGCCTCCGCTTTGCTAAGCCCGGACTTGATGCGGCACTCTTTTGCGAGCGCGACTAATTCGGATTCTTTGAGCAGTCGTTTGGTTGCCATGAAGAGAAAATGTTCGATGTTAGGCAAATTGCCAACATTTTCCTTGCAAACGCTTTCAGTTTTTGAGATGAAGTAGTGATAGAAAGGAAAATTCTGTCCATGAAGCGAAACCACTCCGTTCCACTGGAACAAGACACCAAGCGTGTCGGCATTTGGATCCGTGTTTCCACCGAAGATCAGGCCAAAGGCGATTCACCCGAAATCCACGAGGCCAGGGCGCGGGCGTATGCTTCAGCCAAAGGCTGGCAGGTGGTCGAGCTATACGATCTGGCCGGGCTCAAAGGCTGGAGCGGCAAGACCATTCGGGAACATCCACTCGCTAAAAAGATGTTGGCCGACCTCAAACGCGGCCACATCACCGGCCTCATCTTCTCCAAGCTCGCCCGGCTGGCGCGCAACACCCGTGAACTCCTTGAACTGGCCGATGAGTTCCGGTCGCTTGGTGGCGACATGATTTCCCTCCACGAGAGCATTGACACCAGCACCCCCAGCGGGCGCTTTTTCTTCACGATCCTCGCCGCCATGGGCCAGTGGGAACGGGAGGAAACGACCGACCGTATTCATGCCTCATTCCAAACCCGCGCCAAGCTCGGTAAGCTCTTAAACAAGTGTGTGCCGTATGGCTACAAGGTTGAGGACGGCAAGATGCTCCTGCATCCCGAGGAAGCTCCCATTCGTCGCCAGGCCTACGAATTGTTTCTTCAGCATCGGCGCAAATATACCGTGGCAGAGATGTTGAACGCCAAAGGGTATCGCACCCGCAAAGGCCGAGAGTGGAAGAACACCCAGATCAATGACATTCTTTTAGATGCATCGGCCAAGGGGCTATACGTTTTCAACTGCAAGAAGCGGACTGGGCCATGGGCGAGCGTTCCCAAGCCGGAATCAGAATGGGGGCGGATTGAGTGCGAGCCCATCGTGTCGGTGGAACTGTGGCAACAGGTGAACCAAATTCTCGAAGAGCAGACCAAGAAGTGGAAGAAGCCAGGCCGGATGCCCGCCCAACCGTTCAGCAAGCTGGTGTGGTGCAAGTGTGGCGGGAAGATGTATGCGCGGACGGATTCGCCGAAATACCTATGCAGAGCTTGTAACAACAAGATAGCGATTGTTGACCTGGACGGGGTGTTCCAGGATGAGATCAAAGCGTTCTTTGCCAACCCGGAAAAGCTGGCCCGAAGCCTGGCTGATGCCGGCAGTTCATTGCAGGAAAAGGAAGCCTTGATCGTCAATCACGAACAGGCCATCAGGTCAGTCCGGGACGAGATGAAACAGACCCATCGACTGTATGTGGAGGGTCACATCACCCCGCAGGGGTTTGGGGACTTCTACAAGCCAGCCGAGGTGCGGTTAAACCAATTGGTGGAGGAGTTACCAAAGCTGCAAGCCGAGGTTGACCTGCTCAAAGTCAACCGCCTGTCGGCCGAGGATATCATGTCAGAAGCCAACGTCCTCTATGACCGCTGGCCCACATTACCCATTGATGACCGTCGAAAAATCGCCGAAGCCGTGTGTGAGAAGATTGTCATCGGGGAGGGTGAAATCGACATAACCTACTCGTGTCTGCCTTCTTCTGAAGAACTGTGCAAAAATCAAACGCACTTAACCATGCGCTGCAGCGAACGGCGGCGGGCGCTGTCAGTTCACTGAGAACCGCTGGGTTGTCCAGCCGCTCAGTTCCGCCGTCGCTGAGCTTGGATCGTTAGGCGACTTCACGCGTATGGGACGACTCGTCAAACTTTGGAAGTCTGAGGAAACCGAGACGCGAGTCGTTTATTCATACGGCCCGTCAGAGGAGCAGCGTGGGCGCATCGCCTGCACGAAGACAGACGGAGCTATTTCTTTGCTTGAGCCGATTGCAGGTGTTTCTGAGCAGGACGACAGATTTTTTTATCGCGACCTCGCGATGGTGCGGCTTCGGAAGCTGCACAGTTCGGGAGAGTTTCCCGACGAGGCGTTTATGTCCACATGAGACCGTCGCCTAACCATGCGCTGCAGCGAACCCGGCCATCGCATCACTGTTGCAATCGTGGCGTCCCGCGGGCCGGGTCGCTGAGCCTGGGTCGTTAGACGGCTACACCCGTGCATGGAGATGCTACTGATATTCGGTCTTTATGGAGGTGGATTTTCGCTAGCTGGCGTTGTGCTGCTGTGGGCATCTTTCGCCAGGCTCGCTCGACGCACCATTCGAGCGCTGTGCATCGTTGCATTTGTCCTGTTGCTTGCGCAGAGCGCACTCTGGTTATGGGCGATTGGGATCTCTGCCGTTGTCAGTCGTGATTCGCCGATTGCATGGTTTTGTGGTATCGGTTTTGCGTTCGCCGCCGCCAGTGTTTGGAGCTATTTTTTGTGGCAGATTCCGGATCGTTCAAATTGATAAGACGATGACGCCGTCTAACCATGCGCTGCAGCGAACCGGCGCTCCGCTTGCCGGTTCGCGCCCGTTCGGGTTTATGAGAGTCATTTGGCATTTGTATCCTTTCTCTCAGCGCCGGTCGCTGAGCTTGGGTCGTTAGACCACGCAGCATGACTACCTCGAAGACATCGAACTGGAGCACGGGAGTTTGCTGGCTCGCGTCCGGCGTTGGCACTCTATTCGGCGCAGTCAGTGTAGCCATTCAAGGCAACGGCAACTGGATTTGGAGCGGCTTCTTCATTGGAGCGGTTCTTGGATTCGCATGCTCGGCGTTGCTGTCATTCGGAGCATTGAGATTGTGGAGACACTTCCGGCATCATTGAGTATGGACGAGACGTGGTCTAACCATGCGCTGCAGCGATTCGGAGGGTTTGGGAAACCCGGAGAAGGATTTGCCGGAGGCAAAGGTTTCGCCCGTAGCGAAACCGAGCTGGCGGGAGCAAGCGAGCCCACTGTCCCGGCGGCGGGCGCTGTCAGTTCACCGAGAACCGCTGGATGGTCCAGCCGCTCAGTTCCGCCGTCGCTGAGCTTGGGTCGTTAGGCGCTTCCTTATGTTTCAGCGCATCAAACAAAGGTCGGCAACGAAGAGTTACGTCATGAAGTTATCCCTTGAGCTGTACTCTCGTCTCGGCAAGCGGCACCACTACACGATTGCGCAGGTTTCAGTGTCCGCAGAAGCTGCCGGACTCAATACGGATTACTTACCATATGCGCACGCATTGTTCTGCGACCGGGCTAGTTTTCGACGTTACTACAAGCGCACCGATGTGCGTAACCGGTACGAAGAGTTGCGTGACGAGGTTAGTAAGCGACACTTTTGCGGCGTGATGGATTTTGACGCCGCGAACATTATTGACTGGGTTCGTAGTTTACAGATTGATGCAAACTTCTATGAAAGTGGCGTTGGCTATCCGGGTGTGTTTATGCAATGAGGCGTCTAACCATGCGCTGCAGCCAACGCCGGTGGGCGTTGTCAGTTCCGCTGACGCGGGCCACGTGGTTGATCCGGCGTGGCTGAGCTTTTGTCGTTAGACCACTCGACGTGTATGGAGACTCTCGATGTTCCAGAGCTGCTCGAAGTGCCAGACCAGACGCGACAGGACGAGAATCCTGTGGCGTTCGCGGATTTTGTTCTCACGCGCTTGTTTCAGCATTGCCCGGCGTTGTTGCATGCTGAGTATCGTCCACCAGACGAGGCCGTCACATGGTTCATTCGCTCGCGCGGCAGTGACGAGACCGCGCAGGATTTGCCGATTGGCGTATCACCGTCTCGCGGCTGTTTTCGTTCAGTGCTCGCACGTTTCGGCCATCACTACATGGGCGGCCAGCTTTATCACGGCTTTGCTATGCGGTTTCTTCGCCAGCACGACACGGTTCATCGTTGCCTCATCTACACATCGAACATGGGGCAGTCAGGATTTTGGATTCGAGTTTATGGAGCAGTGGTCTAACCATGCGCTGCAGCCAACGCCGGTGGGCGTTGTCAGTTCCGCTGACGCGGGCTACGTCGTCGTTCCGGCGTGGCTGAGCTTTTGTCGTTAGGCGGCAGCATGAGCGACCAAATACACATTGCTCCGCGACCAAGAGGGAGATGGATCAGGACATACTTTGTCGGGTTGGAGTGCGTGTCCATTCTTTCAGTTCTTGCGACGAAGGAGTTGTGGGGATACGCCCTCTTTGAGGAACATTTTTTCCGGATGGGTCGGTTAGCAGTCGCATCTACCGGACTATTACTACTGTCTTCGGTTGTTTGCTTGTTTTCGGTCCACCGGAGATATGCGCTGTGGGGGTTTATTGTGGTGGCGTTTTTCTTCGTCAGCGGGTTTATTTTCCGGAGTGGCGGCTACAGATTCTGAAACAATTTACACGATATGCCGCCTAACCATGCGCTGCAGCGAACGACGGCGGGCGTTGTCAGTTCACCGAGAACCGCTGGATGGTCCAGCCGCTCAGTTCCGCCATCGCTGAGCTCGGGTCGTTAGACCACTTCGTACGCGCGTATGAGAGAGGATGACCAGCAGCCTGTTCTGAAGTCCAAGAGTTTGCTGAGGCGACCCTTTGGCGTCGTATGGCTTTTAGCATTTGTAGTAGTCGCTCAGGCCGTGATGCGATTCGCGGCGACGCCCCACGACCCGAATCTTGGCGAGGGCGACCACAAACGCGTAGAGGCGGCTTTTTATCTTTGGTTGAGTCTGGGCATCGGCTTCGTATTGTTTGCGTACGGTTTTTATTTGAGGAGACGACAGATACATGAAAACGTGGTCTAACCATGCGCTGCAGCGATTCGGAGGGTTTGGGAAACCCGGAGAAGGATTTGCCGGAGGCAAAGGTTTCGCCCGTAGCGAAACCGAGCTGGCGGGAGCAAGCGAGCCCACTGTCCCGGCGGCGGGCGCTTTCAGTTCGTCGAGAACCGCTGGATTATCCAGCCGCTCAGTTCCGCCGTCGCTGAGCTTGGGTCGTTAGCCTGCATCCAGCGCTGCTCGTGAAATGCCAACACACAAACTTAAACCAGACAAGCGACTTCTCGGCACATGGCGCTCAGACCGACGGCGCACGCTCAAGGATTGGATTTGGCGTCGAGGCTGGCCAGCACGGAAGCGTAAGAAGTTGGCCAACATCTTCGGTCATCTCACGCTTCGATACACCCAGACTCGTCTTTACTCTGATTACCAAGGCCACAAGGAGATTCAGAAGTTTGAGGTCGTTGCAGCAGATTCGGACTCCATCGCCATTACGCTGTGGGATTCACTGCTTGAGGAGTCTCGGATTCGACACATACACTTTGAGGGTGATCGCTACTGGATTTCGATTGGCCACCAGCGAGAGTGGTTTAAGAGAGTCACGAAACATGCAGGCTAACCATGCGCTGCAGCGATTCGGAGCGATTGGGAATCGCGGAGAAGAATTTGCCGGAGGCAATGGTATCGCCGGTGGCGATACCGAGACTGCGGGCGCAGGCGAGTCCACTGTCCCGGCGGCGGGCGCTGGCAGTTCACCGAGAACCGCTGGGTGGTCCAGCCGCTCAGTTCCGCCGTCGCTGAGCTTGGGTCGTTAGGCGGCACTACGCGCACCTCATGTCGAACGAGCAAGAACCTAAACAGCCGTTCTGGAATCGTCAGGTCACTGGCCGAGGTCTGGGCGTTGTCATATTCGCGGGAGGCGCGGTCATCACGTACTTGTGCATCGTGCGTCCGCTCCTGGCTGCTGCGCGCCACGAGCCAAGCGTCTCTTTGTCGCTCAAGGGAGTGGTGTGTGCACCGATTGTCCTCGGCCTCGGTGCTTTCTTCATTGCGCTCGGTCCTCGCGCGACACGCATCATGGCTCAGGAGTCGAAGCCGACACCTGCAGGTTGGTTGATTTTTGCGCTGGTCACCGGGGTTGGGATTGGAGTGTATCTTTGGATGAAGAGCACTTTGAGAGGATATGGATATGCGTTTTGAGACCGTGCCGTCTAACCAGGCGCTGCACCCTGGCTTCGATTTGAGGACAGGGAGCGGGCAAAGGTGTGAGCCTGCCTGAAACCCACCGCTTAGACCTCCTTCACAATGCCCCAGTGAACGTCCAGCCGGCGGGCGAGGAATCGTTTTACGGCTTTAAGCAAAACCTTGGCTTCCAGCTTTTGTCCGGTCTCGATGATTTGCGCGAGGGACATGCCGGAGCGGATCTGGAAACTGCCTTGCGCGATGATCGGGCCTTCGTCGAGATGCATGTTCACAAAGTGCGCGGTGACGCCGGCGATCTTCACACCATGCTCATATGCCTGCCGATACGCCTGCGGACCAGGAAAGCTTGGCAGCAGCGAGGGATGGATGTTGATGATCTTGTTCTTGTAGCGCCAAACGAAGTTGGGCGAGAGGATCTTCATGAAGCGCGCGAGCACGACGAAATCAATCTCCTGTTCTTCCAGCAACTTCAACGCGTGCAGTTCGGCCTGGGTGCGGTCTTCCCACGGCACATGAACAAAGGGCAGGCCAAACTTCTTCACCAGCGGGGCCAGATCGCGGCGGTTGGAAACTACCAGCGCGGGATCAGCAACGACTGACTTCCTGGCAACTGCCTTCGCCAGCGTCTCGAAGCAGCGCGGCTCCTTGGTCACTAAGATGGCAAAGCGCTGGCGGCGGCCCCGCTCGGTCACGCGCAGCTTGATTTCCATTCCCAGCGCACCGGCAAGCTTGTCCAGTCCGGTGCGCAGCGCAGTCAACTGAAAATCCTTCTTCGACCACGACGCCTGCAAGGTCATACTGAACTGTCCGCGCGTGACCTGCTCCTCCAGCGCCTCGATGTTCGCGTGTTGTTCGAAGAGAAATCCCGTGACGCGCGCAATGACCCCGGTTTTATCGCGGCCGATGACCGTGATGGTAGCGTATTGTTTCATGCTCCCTCGGGCCCGGTTGAATCAGTTGCGTGCAGTCAGTTCCCGCATCACAGCCTCAGCCACCTCGCGCGGTGAACCGGATCGTTCGGTCTCATCGCTCCAGCGGAGATGCGCCGAATAGGCGTCCTGCGAAATCAATCCCTGTTTCTGCGCGGAGGCATCAATGCGCGCCATGAACTGCTCGGGCAAATTGAGCTTCACTTCGTCAAAATCGTCCCACGCCTTCACCTCGGACGGAATGTCCTGCCAGTAGAGCACCTGGAACTTGGCTTTCGCGTTTCCGTTGCGGTGAACGCTTTCGCGTTCGGTTTTGACTTCGTTGATGGTATCGAGCTTGGACTTCGCCTTGGGCGCCTCGCCTTTGCCGACAAAATATAGAAACAGGTCAACGGCACTCGACGCGTCCGCGCCATAACCGTTCGCACCAATCTCATCCGCATAGGTCTGGCTGATGGGCGCGCCGCCGACGGCGAACTTGATGTGCTCCATGCCGCGTTCCTTGTAACCGTCAATGACCGTCTTCATATAGGTCATCGTAGTGGTAAGCAGCGCGCTCATGCCGATGATGTGCGGCTTGTGCAGTTCAGTGGCCGCGAGGAATTTCTCGATGCTCTGGTCCACGCCGATGTCCACGACCTTGAAGCCCGCGCCCTCGGCCATCATGCAGACGAGATTCTTGCCGATGTCATGCAGGTCGCCGCGCACCGTGCCCATAAGCAGCGTGCCCGTGGGTTGCACCACGGAATCGTGCGCGGAGAGCAACGGCTTGAGCACGCCCATGCCGGCTTTCATCGCGCGCGCGGCAATCAACACTTCCGGCACGTAGAGGATGTTGTATTTGAAATCCTCGCCCACGACGCTCATGCCGGCGATGAGGCCCTCGCTCAAAATCTCCTGCACGGGCCGCCCCTCGGCGAGCGCGTCCTTGGTCATCTGCTCGACTTCCTTGGCTTTGCCTTCGTAAAGGCACTGGTTCATTAAGGCGTAGTCAGGCATGGGGAAGAATCTCGAAACATCCAATGTGCGATGCGTGAAGTGAATCCTGAAGGGATTCAAATCGTTTAGCCCAGGGTTGCGAGCAACGCGCTACCCTGGGTCGCAGCAACGAGCGGCAACAACCCTGAAGGGGTTGCCTCAACTGGCGACGCGATGATTCAACCCCGTTGGGGTTGGAAAATATTTTGGACCGTTCACCCAGGGTAGTCCGCTGGCGCGGCCAACCTTGGGCTGAGTGACGCAATCCCGTTGGGATTGCTCTAGCCCTTGGCTGTGAAGTGTTCTTATCGGGCTGCACTTGTTGTGATTCTTATTTTCTGGCCGCACCGAATGTGTCGCCGTCCTGTCCAACGATGCCGGTCTTGAGTGGTAAAGCGCCAGCCACACTTTGGGCAGGAAAGCCACCCGTTTGGACTCGCAGTTGCCGCAACCTCTGGTGAATGATCGAGGAAGTAACGCTCAATCTCACCAGTCGTGCCTGTGCCTCCGCAATCGGAACATATTTTGAGCGTGCGAACCTGCGCGCCATCCGAATGCGTGGAATGTTCGCAAGTGCGACCGCTGCCCTGACATCGCGGGCAGTCCTGGAGAATGAGCGGATTGTGGTCGTCCTCGTCTGTGAACTGCGCGTCGGAACGACGTGGAAATTTTGATTCACAAATCTGCTTCTCAAGCTCGGATCTTTGGTCGGCTGTCATGCGCACAGTTCCGGCGAAAAGGCTTGTTAAGCCACAACCCTGCTCCCATTAAACTCCTCCAACGCCGCCAGCATCGCCTCAATGTTTCGTTTGGGCATTCCAGGACTCGTGCCGCCGCCGACGGAGAGAATGATGCCTTCGCCACCGCTCTTTTCCAGAACGTCCAGCGTTGCCGCGCGCACTTCTTCCGGCGTCCCGCGCACGCCGACTTCGAGCGGATTCACATTTCCCATCAGACACATGCGGTCGCCGACGCGCGCTTTCACTTCGGCGTAATCGGTTTGCTTGCCCCAGTTGAGCACGTTGAACCCACAGTCGGGCAAGTGATCGAGGCACGCCTGCACTTCGGCGTCGTTGTGATAGAGCTTCACCCAATCCTTCGGGAACGCGTCGCAGATGCGCTTGAGATACGGATGGCAAAATTCCAGGTAATGCTCCTCGTTCACGAAGCCCACGATATCGTCGAGAATGAAGATCCCTTCGACCGTGTTACCCATCGCTTTGTGCTGCGCCTTGAGCCAGTCAATGGTCAGTCGCGTGCACAGATCAAGCAGCTTGTGCGTCAATTCCGGCTTCTCGACGAGATCAATCATCAGGTTGGTCGTGCCCCGAACAAATCCCGCCGTGCACATCGGTCCGCGCGAAGTGACCATCGGGAGGATCTCACCCGTGTCGAGAATGCGCTGACGTTCCATGCGGATGCGATGCAGCGTGAGCGCCATGAACGCATCGTGCTCCACTTCGTATTCCGGAAACTCTGCGATGTCCTCGAGATGATAGAGCGTGTGGTATTCGCTCGGCGTGTTGTCGTGCCAGAACTTGATCTTCGCGCCCAGCGCCGATGGCTCGGCAGCCATGCCGTATTCCATCCACCACGACGGAACGAAGATGATGTCGGGAAACTCGCGATGAATTTTCAGGTGGGAATTAAACCAGACGTCGCGGTCGAGGTAGAAATCCATGTGTTTCACCCCGAGATAGCCGGGAATCCACGGGCTATCGATGATCAACGCCATCGGCACTTTGTCGAGTTTCTCCAGCCGCGCCGCTTTCTTAAAAATCTCCCACTGCTCGGGTCTCATAATTGGATTCCATCACTGCGTGTGGCCCGCGCTCGCGCGCAACCGCCATTCAGCATCGTCGCTTGCGCTGATGAGGACAAGCAGCGAAGTCTGAAGCTTATTTGGATTCATTACTTACCCTGAGCAAGTAGAATCTGCGATGTCATGAGAATTCTCCATAGGAATCGTAGTATCGTCCATTCCTAGCAAGTTTTGTGGTTGAAATACTCCGCCCGGGTTTTGAAACTCGGACGCAGGAAATCAATCTGTCCTTCATCAACCAGAATGAAAACTCCCGCTGTGAAGTCGCCTGCCTGCAAAAGCCCTGGTCTGCCGGCGAAAAACACGTCAAAGATTTGCTTCAACGCATGGCGCTTCAGGAAAAAGCGATCAAATAATGTGCCTCTGACAGGAGAGAGCTACGAAGCTGGTGGATGCGCACGGCAACATTGAACAAAGCTAATTATGAAATCTCCGAGATATCTCGTTCCCGACGGCACCTACATGGCCGATCCGGCGGCGCACGTCTTTAACGGCAGGCTCTACATCTATCCGTCGCACGATATTGAATCGGGCATCCCGGAGAACGACTTGGGCGACCATTTCGACATGCGGGATTATCACGTGCTCTCGATGGATTCCATGGAAGGCCAGGTGACCGATCACGGTGTGATCCTGGACTTGAAGGATATTTCCTGGGCCGGTCGTCAGCTCTGGGATTCCGACGTCGCCTGCAAAAACGGAAAATATTACCTCTATTTTTCGCTGAAGGATAAAAACGACGTCTTCCACCTCGGCGTCGCCGTAAGCGGCAAGCCGGAAGGTCCGTTCATCCCGCAGGAGAATCACATCAAGGGCAGCTATTCGATTGACCCCTGCGCCTTTCAGGACGATGACGGTTCGCATCACCTGATTTTTGGCGGGCTGTGGGGTGGACAATTACAACGCTATCGCAACAACAAGTCCATCGAGTGCGGAAAAGAACCTGGTGACCATGAACCGGCGCTCTGTCCCAAGATCGTCCGTTTGAGTGACAACATGCTGGAGTTCGCCAGCGCGCCGCACGACCTCGTCATTCTCGATCAGAATGGCCAGCCGCTTAAAGCCGGGGATCATGACCGCCGTTTCTTTGAAGCGTCGTGGATGCACAAATACAACGGCAAATACTATTTCTCTTACTCAACCGGCGACACCCACTTCCTGTGCTACGCCACGAGCGACAATCTTTACGGGCCATTCACGTATCAAGGGGTCATCCTCACGCCCGTGGTCGGCTGGACCACCCATCACAGCATCTGCGAATTCAAGGGCAAGTGGTATCTGTTCCACCATGATTCACGGCCATCGGGAGGAAAGACCTGGCTGCGCAGCCTGAAGGTGATCGAACTCGAATATCTGCCCGACGGTTCGATCAAGACCATCCAAGGCCAACAATGAAACGGCATACGATTTACAAATAGTCATCCCTACTATCGTGAAATGAACCCACCTCAAAAGCTCTCCTTCCTCGAGAAAGCCGGCTACAGCGGCGCCGACGCGGCAGCGAACTTCGTCTTCATGACGATGGTGCTGTTCCAGCTGAATTTTTACACGGACGTATTCGGGCTGTCGGCAGGTGCAGCAGCGATGATCCTCCTGTGGCCGCGATTGTGGGATGCGGTGGCGGACCCGATTGTAGGCATGCTCGCCGACCGTACCAATACTCGTTGGGGGAAGTTCCGTCCGTGGATTGTATTCACCGCTGTGCCGTGGTGCGTGATCATGATTTTTGCCTATACGACTCCGCATTTGAACGACTGGGCCGTTGGTAGTCTGCAGCATGATTCACTTCTTTACAGGTTCATCACGTGGCTCGGGGCCATTGATCGGGACAACCTGAACCTGATTATTTACGCCGGTATCACTAACACGATGTTGATGACGATCTACTCGATGAACAACATGCCCTACGCCGCGCTTGGTGGCGTGATGACGGGCGACATCAACGAGCGCGCCAAGTTGAACTCGTTCCGCTTCGTCGCAGTGAACGCCGCACAGTTCATCGTCGGTGGATTCACGCTCCCGCTCGTGGCGAAATTTGCCGTGCAACACGCAAATGGAGGCCCGGTCACGGTTGCAGACAAACAATATGGCTGGCAAGTGACCATGACAATCTGGGCTGTGCTGTGTCTGGTGTTGTTTATTTTCACGTTTGCGACCACCAAGGAACGCATCAAGCCGACGACCACGGAAAAGTCCTCACCCAAACAGGATTTTCTCGATCTCTTGAAGAACAATCCGTGGAAAGTGATGTGGTGCTGGACGCTGGTGCATTTTGCGATTCTCTCGTTCCGCGGCGGCGCACTATACAATTATTACCATCACTATGTGGACAAAGGTGCGATGTTCGACGCGGTGAAGGCATTCGGCCTCGTAGCGCCCGAGGGCACAACCGGCAACGGTCTCCTCGAATGGCTTGGCTACGTCGTCCACGGCGACGCCAGCGCAGGTAATGTCGCGGACGTGTTCAACAGCATCGTCAACATGATGGGCACCGGCATCACCATCATCGTGATCTTGATTTCACCAGCGCTTGCGCAGAACTTCGGCAAGAAAACGGTCGCGGTTGCGGGTTTCGCGCTGGCAACGATCGGAACGTTTGCCTTCTATTTTTTGAGTCCCACGAACGTCTGGGGCATGCTGGGCATCACGGCGCTCATCTCCATCGCTTACGCGCCAACGATTCCGTTGACATGGGCGATCTTTGCTGACGTGGCCGATTATTCCGAACTCAAGACCGGCCGGCGCTTCACGGGCATGGTGTTCGCCACGATTGGTTTTGCTTTGAAGTCCGGCCTTGCCCTTGGATCGGCGGCGTTCTTGTGGATCCTGGAAGGCATGTTCAACTACGACACCAAGCTGCCGGCTGCCCCCGAGGCGATCGCCGGTTATCGGTTCACCTCCGGCATCGTCGTTGGAATCATGTTTGCGATCTGCACTGTGCTGCTGATCGCCTACCAACTCAACAAGCGCGCAACGATCGAAATGGCCGAGGAACTCACGGCGCGCCGATTGAAGGCAACGGCCGCCTGAGCTGAAGGAGACACGATGAAGACACAACCATTTCTCGCCATCACGTCCGGATTCCTTGCCGTTGCGAGCAGCTTAAGCGCTCAACCCACGCTTAAAGAGGCGTTCAAAAATCAATTCCTGATCGGCGCGGCGGTGAATCAACGCCAGTTCAGCGAACAGGACGCGCGCGGCGCTGCCATCGTCAAGGCGCAGTTCAATAGCATCACGCCGGAGAACGTGCTCAAGTGGGAAGCGGTGCATCCCCAACCGGATGAATACAACTTCGAACCGGGTGATCGCTATGTCGAGTTCGGCGAGAAGAATGGCATGACCATCATCGGTCACACGCTCGTATGGCACAGCCAGACCCCGCGGTGGGTTTTTCAGGACGCAGAAGGTAAGGACCTCGACCGTGAGGCACTACTCACACGGATGAGCAATCACATTCACACCGTCGTTGGGCGTTACAAAGGACGCATCAAGGGCTGGGATGTGGTGAACGAAGCCTTGATGGACAACGGCATGATGCGGCAGACGCGCTGGCTGAAAATCATCGGCGACGATTACATCGTAAAGGCGTTCGAGTTCGCCCACGCGGCGGATCCGAACGCGGAGCTTTACTACAACGATTACTCTTTGGAGAACGAAACCAAGCGCAACGCCTGCGTCGAACTCGTCAAAAAGCTGCAGGCACGCGGCGTGAGGATTCACGCCATCGGCACGCAACATCACAACAAGCTCGCATCACCAACCTTGGCGCAGATGGAAAAGACCCTTGTCGAGTTCAGCAAACTCGGCGTGAAGGTGTGCATCACCGAGCTCGATGTGGACACGGTGGCCTCCTCGCAACGGAACACCTCCGCGGACGTGGCTGATGTCACGCGCCAGACTGGCACTGACAATAGTCAGGCCAGCGGGCTGCCGGATGACCTTCAACAGAAACAGGCGCAACGTTACGCCGAGATGTTCGCATTGTTTCACAAGCACGCGGACAAGATCGACCGCGTCACCCTGTGGGGCGTGACTGATGCCGATTCGTGGCTCAATCGTCCCGGCCGCGTGAATCATCCCCTGCTCTTTGATCGCAACGGCAAGCCCAAGCCCGCATTCGATGCCGTGATCAAGGCAGCCAATCCACCAACCATTCCTATAGTCCCATGAAAACAAAACAGGCTCTTGTGCTTTCAACCGTGACGATTTTTGTCGCCGTCGCGACAATGGTCGCAGCGGATGCTGATTCGGGTGTCGAACTCCCCACGCTAAAGGACGCTTTCAAGACTTCATTTCGTGTCGGCGTAGCAATCAATGAGAACCAGTTCTCCGGCAAGGACGCGCGCGGTCTGCCACTTATCCGGGCGCATTTCAATTCCATCACGCCCGAGAACATCCTGAAATGGGAATCCGTCCATCCCGAGCCGGACCGGTACAACTTTGATCCGGCGGACCGCTATGTTGCGTTTGGCGAAACCAATGGCATGACCATCATCGGTCACACGCTCGTCTGGCATAACCAAACTCCACCCTGGGTGTTTCGGAATGACAAGGGCGAACTGGTGGATCGCGACGCCTTGCTGAACCGGATGCGTGAGCACATCCACACCGTCGTCGGCCGCTACAAGGGGCGGATCAAAGGCTGGGACGTTGTCAACGAGGCCGTTTATCCCGACGGCACGATCCGCGCGACGAATCATTGGTATCAGATCATCGGCGGCGATTTCATCGCCAAGGCATTTCAATTCGCGCACGAGGCTGATCCCCAAGCGGAGCTTTATTACAACGACTTCGCGCTGGAGGACAAACCCAAGCGCGACGGCGTCATCCGCATCATCAAACAGCTTCAGGCGCAGAAGATTCCCATCCACGGCATCGGCTCGCAGATGCACGCCAGCCTCGACTGGCCCAGCGTCAAAGCAGTGGAAGAGCACATCACAGAACTGGCTGACTTAGGTTTGAAGGTGATGATCACGGAACTGGACATTGATGTCCTGCCGGAGGCACGACAATACCGCGGCACAAATCTCCTTGAGAACGCGAAGCTCAACGCCGAACTGAATATCTATCCGAACGGCCTGCCCTATGCGATCCGCGCCGCACAGGCAAAGCGTTATCAGGATTTCTTCCGGCTTTTTCAGAAACACGCGGACAAGATTGACCGCGTGACATTCTGGTGCGTCACCGACGCAGATTCATGGCTCAACTACTGGCCGGTCACCCCGCGCGTAAATTATCCCCTGCTCTTTGATCGCGACGGCAATCCCAAGCTGGCGTTCGAAGCCGTGATGAAGATCGCGCCGCCTGCTGCCTATCGCTAAGCAGTCAGCGACTGACCGCCGCATCACAGTTTCGCAAACGCGGCGTCGAATACCTCGATGATAAAATCCGCGTCCGCCTGAGTGATACACATGGGCGGCGCAAAACGAATCGTCTGTCCCCACAAGCCGCCCTTGCCAATCAGCAACCCCATCTCGCGCGCGTGTTCGAGAATCGCGGCGCACTCGGCTTTGGCTGGCTCTTTGGTCTTGTGGTCTTTCACCATTTCCACGCCCAGCATCAGTCCCTTGCCGCGCACGTCGCCGATGAGTGGATACTTCGCTTTCAGCTTTTCCAATCCGGCTTTGATGTAACCTCCCATCTTCAGCGAATTCTCCTGCAACTTTTCTTTCTCGATTACTTCGAGCACGGCCTTGCCCATCGCGCTGACGACGGGATTCCCGCCGAACGTATTGAAGTGAACTTTGCCGACCAGTGACTGCGCAATCTTTGCCGTCGTCACAACCGCCGCCAACGGACAGCCGTTGCCGATGCCTTTCGCCATCGTGACGATGTCAGGAATCACACCCTGCGTCTCGAAACCCCAGAAATGCGTACCCGTGCGGCCGAAACCGGTCTGCACTTCGTCCGCGATGCACACACCACCCGCCGCGCGGACATATTCGTACGTGTGCTTCAAGTAACCTTGCGGAAATTCCACGAATCCACCGACGCCCTGGATGGATTCCGCGATGAAGCCTGCCACCTTGCCCGGCGTTGCGAAATCAATCACCTCTTTCACATCGAGCGCGTATTTGCGACCGGCATCCGGATCGTCGTAACCGTAAACCCCGCGGTAAGGATACGGTGCGATCGCGTGATGCACGCCAAAACTGTGCGGCACATTGTATTTCCAAGTACTGTGGGCCGTGACCCCCATGCCCGAGGCGTTGCCGCCGTGATACGCATTGCGCAACGCGATCATATCGTAGTTCTGCGTGTAAGCCCGCGCCATGAGGAGCGCGAGATCATTTGCCTCCGAACCGGAGTTCACGAAATAGCACACCTTCAAATCGCCCGGCAGTTTCGACGCGAGCTTCTCTGCGAACGCGCCGACGTTTGGATGCAGATAAATCGTCGTCGAATGCTGGAGCGTTTCGTTCTGCTTGGTTGCCGCCGCCACAACGTGCGGATGGCAGTGCCCCACGCTGATCGTCACGATGCCGCCGAGCCCGTCGAGGTAACGCTTACCCTTCTCGTCCCAGATGTATTGCATCTTGCCCTCCACGAACATGATCGGCTCTTTGTAGTAGAGGAAGATGCCGGGATTCATGAACTGCTTGCGTTGTGCGAGCACTTCGGCGGCGCTGGGGCCGGTGTAGGGCTTCGGTTGATGATCGAACGGAGGCAATGTGGGAGTCTTCATTTGGAAAACGCGTATCGTTTCGTGGTTGTTCCTAGTTCGCGGGGATGTTGGCGATTCGCCCCCGGATGTTCAACGCTGAATGTTCAGCGCCCTGGACCTGGAACTGGACAAAGCCAGCACAGTAAATACTCTCAGAATCTGAAACTCAAATGCCCCCGACGGCCATGCGCCCAGAACTAAGACTCGCCGAATGCTGCGAAGCTGCCGCCATCGCCGCGCTGCGCGTGCTCGCAGCAGAAGACCTGACAAACCGGTTTGGTCTGGGGCATTGGTCAGGCAACACCACCGAACGCGGGGTGCTATTCGCGATGCGCATCGCAAAGGTATATGTCCTGCAGGCCCAACATAAGATCATCGCCACCTTGACCCTCTCCACACGCAAGCCGTGGGCGATTGACCGGAAATATTTCAGCGCCTGCAAACGGCCCTTCTACCTGACAGCAATGGCAGTAATGCCCACATTACAGCGCCGTGGAATCGGGCGGCAATGCATTGAGGCGGCCATTGAAAAGGTGAAGCAGGAAAGCGGCGATGCCATTTTCCTGGATGCATACGACGCGGTGGCCGGCGCCGGCGCGTTCTATCGGAAATGCGGCTTCCGCGAAGTTGGACGGGTGTCGTACCGCAGCGTGCCGCTGGTTTACTATGAGATGCTGATTGAAAATCCACTCAGCCCCGCGGGGATAGCCTGCGGCCCGCGAGGTAAACCACGAACGCCACGATGAACCCAACGAACCACGCGTAGTGATAAAGGTCGGCCAGCAGCTTCGGCACGCTGTCTTCACTCAACACCTTCACGTGAACCAGAAAGCCCGGCAGGTTTAGCAGTGCACCTGCCCCAAACGCAATCAGCGCCACGATGCTGAAACCGCCCGTGAAGCGATACTTGCCATCGGCCTGATAGAGCGCGGTCAGATCCAGTTCGCGCTTGCGCCAGACGAAGTAGTCCGCAATCAGGATGCCGCCAATCGGCCCCAGCAGCGCGCTGTAGGCAATCAACCACGTGAAGATGTAGCCGTTCGGATCGGCCACCAGTTTCCACGGCATCATCAACACCCCGATGACGCCCGTGATATAGCCACCCACGCGGAACGAAATCGCTCTCGGCGCAAGATGCGCAAAGTCGTTGGCCGGACTCACGACGTTCGCCGCGATATTCGTCGCCAGCGTGGCGATGCAGAGCGAAATCAGCGCCGTAATCAGCACCGTGTGACTGTCAAAGCGCGTCAGCACATCCACAGGATTCCATAATGTCTCCTTGAAGATCACCGCCGTCGCCGAAGTCACCGCCACGCCGATGAATGAATAGAGCGCCATCGTCGTTGGCAACCCGAGCGCCTGGCCGAGGACCTGGTCGCGCTGCGTCTTTGCGTAGCGCGAGAAGTCAGGAATGTTCAGCGAGAGTGTCGCCCAGAATCCGATCATGCCCGTGAGCGACGGGAAAAAGTAACTCCAGAATTGGCCGGCCTTCGGCTGGCCTGGTTCAAAAGCCGAAGGCTGGCTCAGCATCGGACCAAACCCGCCGGCCTTGCGGTACGCCCACCAGAGCAGTAGTAGTCCCAGCACGATGAGCAACGGTGCTTTGATGTTCAACAGGAAGCGGATGGTATCAATGCCGCGATAGATGACCCAGATGTTGATCGCCCAAAAGATCAGGAAGCAAAGAAACTGTCCGCTGTTGATCCCGGACCAGTTGTCCGCCGGCGCGGGTGTGAGGCTGAACATCGTGATGACGATCTTGTAGATGGCGTCACCGCCAATCCACGCCTGAATGCCGAACCAGCCACACGCGACCAGCGCGCGCAACAGCGCCGGAACGTTTGCCCCAAGCGTACCGAACGCAGCGCGGCAATAAACCGGGAACGGAATGCCGTACTTTGTCCCGGCGTGCGCGTTGAGAATCATCGGCACGAGCACGATCAGGTTGCCGAGGAAGATGGTGAGCACCGCCTGCCACCAGTTCATGCCGATCTTCGGATCCACCAGCGATGACGCGAGCATGTAAGTGGGAATGCAGGCGGACATTGAAATCCAGAGTGCCGCAAAACTCAATACACCCCATTTGCGTTTAGACTGTGGGACCGGCGCGAGATCGTCGTTGCAAAGCCGGCTTTGGGCGATGTCGGCCTCGCCATCAGGAGCGTTTTGAGCAAGTCCCGAGGATGTGGAATTCATGCGTTGGTTCCCATGTTCACCAAATGCTGACGCGGCTAGTAAGCCCGAGAACCAACGCCAATGGCAAGCTTCCGTTCCTACGCTGTCGGGGCTTGTGACACCCGTCCAATCAATCCCAGCACAACAAACAACGCGAGCGTTCCGGCAAGAATCAACGCCTTCACTCCCCACGACGCACCCGCGGCCGTGCTCGCTTCCAGACCAATCCGCAAATCCGCCCACTGATCCACCACGACCGCGCGTTTGAACGTCAGCACGCGACCTTGCTCGGGGATCGCCGCGCGAATCGCCGCTGCGTTCCCCACGGCAGCGTCCTGCTGTTGCACCAACCGTTGCGCCAACCGCATCGCGGCGGCGTTGTCTTCAGCTGCATTGTTATCGAGAATAGCTTTGGCCTCTTGTTGTGAGTAGTTCGCATCCTTCCGATTGCGCAAGTCGCGGAATTTTCCACCCAACGCACCTTCGTCATTATTCACGAACGCCTGCCGCATGTTCAGACCCACGATCGCCTGTTGCAGCTTGAGGTTGTTGAGCTGCACGCGCGCGTCTTCATTGAACGCCGCGTCATTCCGGCTCAGGCCATACGCCGACTCAAACGCCCGCCGCGCCTGTTGCGGATCGCCCTTCTCGAGCAGCGTGTTCCCCAGTGAAAGCATCTCTTCGGCTTCCTTTGTTTTGGAGCGATTCCACGAAATCTCGCTTTGTAAATACGTCTGCACATCCACGTTCGCCGGGCGCGCCACCAGTTCACCGCCCTGGAATTGCATCGTGCCCGTGGGCTTGGCCACGTCCCATTTCTCGTTCAGGAACACGCGCCAAGTCAGATTCTCCAGCGGCAGATCGAACTTCGGCGCGGACAATTCCAGATTCAACGACCGCGCTTCCGCCTTCCCGATCTTGCTGCTGAAATAAATCTCCACCGGCACGGGCTTGTCGGTGCGCGATTGCTGTTCTAATGGGATCAAAATCTTGTCCTGCTCGCGCCACGGCCACACGCCGTTCTGATTCACAAACGCGAACCAGAACTTGCCGTCTTTGGGCAATGTGAAATTCAACAGGCGCTTGTCGCCCGGCAGAATCTCCAGTTTTACCTGGGTCAACATCACGCCGTCATCCGAAATGACCGAGGTAAACGCCACGCCGTTTACGCGCGCGGGCAATAGCTTCACGGCTTCATGGCGATCAATCTTCAGCGGCAGTTCGAACGCTGGTTCAACCAGCCGGAATGCAAAGTTTGCGGACGCGCCTTGCAAGTCCTGTTGCAACGCGCGCGGAATGCTCTGCCATTCGGTCGGTTGCAATGCCTCGGGTGCGTCGGCGTGAACTTGCAGTCGCCCGCCCGCTTGCACGGTCACGAAGCCGCGCTGCAAGTTCACGTCCGCCGCCTGCACTCCCCGCAACCGCACCTCCGAGGCCTTTTCCGCCAGAGCCATTTGATAATTCACCTGCAACCGATACTGGCCGATCACGCGGCGATGCAGCTTCACTTCCCACTGCTGTAATTCGTTTGTCACTGAGCCGGCTACTTGCAAAAAGTCCGCAACCTGATCGCCCGTGAAGCGCACACCGTCGGCATTCGTCGGCAGCCAGACGCGGAACGTCTTCAGTCCAGTGTTCTCGATTTGATATTGCAGGTTCGCGGTCACCTTCACCTGCGCTTCGGTCACAGTTGAGTGTTGCAGGCTCGTGACCTGCGTCCACGCGTCCACCTGCTCCACGTCGAGCATCAGGGCCCACGGCGTCTGCAAAATGCGGAACGCCAAGACGCCCTTCTGCTTGATGCCGGATTTCTGCGGGTCGAGCTGGGTCACGCCCTCACGCGTCGCCACCTGCAAACGCATTCCCTGCTCCGGCACGACGAGCAACGTCCCGCGCTGTTTCGTCGCCTCACGCCAGAGCAATTGCGGCACAATCCACCCGCTCGCTGCCTTCGCTCCTGGACCAGCTAGCGTCACCGCGAACTGCTGCTGGCCGGCGGTCTTGCCCTTCAGGTGCAACGTGATAACGCGGTTCGTTTTGCTCCTCAATTCTGTCCAATGACTCAACGCCGCGCCGCTGATGGATTCCACGTCGAAGCCCGTCGGCAGTTCAAAGCTCAACCGGAAAATGCCGGCCCTCGTGATGTCCACCGTCGCATTCGCCGCCAGCACCGTGCGATCTTCCCCCAGCGACAAGGTGTCTTGCGCCTCCACGCGCACATCCGGCTCGACTGCCGACGCTGCCAGAGCCAGCACAGCCTTGGCGTCTGAATAACGGAACGCGCGGCGCACGGTCAGTCCCGGAATCTGCGCGGCGAGAGTCTGGCCGGATGACGCCGGAAAATCTTCCAAGTTGATCGTCGAGAGGCTTTCCGGTTTCGCTTCATCCAGTTGGACCTCGTTACCCGTCGCGAGACCGAGCAAACCAAATTGATTGGCTGCGCCTTCTACGGAAAGTAATCCGACCGATTGCGCCACTGGCAGCGGTCCGGTCGCTACTTGCGAGCGCACCACCAGCAAAAAAGGGCGCGATTGAGTTTGGGCCAAAGTCACGCGCAACTTGCGGGTGTCCGGATCAAATCGCCAGACTGAGACGAGCGATTTTGAGCTTCCGCTCGCCGCTTCAGTCACATCCGTCACCGTCGCGCCTTTCGGCACCTCAAAGATGAGTTCGCTCAGTTCGCCCTGCGCCGGGCGAATCGCAACGACGTGCACGCCTTCGATCACGCCAGCCAGCGGCGCGTAAAGCTGCTGCCACTCAGCGTAGAATACGGCCTTCTCCTTCCGCGCGTCGCGACTGCGCGGTTTCCAACCCAGCCATGCCTCACCCGGCGCAAGCACCAGCTTCGCGACGGTGTTACTGCCCGCGAGTTCGCGCTGCACCGACACCGCCCGCGGCGACAACACGTTCACATCCAGATTCACCAGCGTCGCCCGCACTTCGTTGACCAACCCGGGCTGCGTCGGCAAAACAAACCCGCTTTCGTTATCCTTCTTCGTGATTTGCACCTGATAACCAAGCTCGATATCAAACACGCCAGCCGACAGTGCGGTCAGCTGCTGCCTGCGTCGGTCACCGATCGTGCCCGGCGACAGCTTCAACGACTTGGTCGGATAATTCACCCGCGTCAGCACCGCGGGATCAAATAGCAGCGGCAACACCGCGCCTTTCTCCGCGCGCCAGCGGATCTTCGCCGTTCCCAGCGCGAATTTTTCTTCCACCCGGATATCTTGCGAAATCAGCTCGGCAACCGATGTCGTTGTGATTGGCGGTGCGGCAATCTTGATCTGCTTCAGCTTAGCCGAATTTGTCTGCGCCACGATCGGTGCAATGGAATCCGCTCGCACTTGCTCAACGCCAAGAGCGAGTAGAGCGAGCAACACAATCGCCGCTACTGCCGGCGAGCCACCCTCGGCGGTCTGGGGTTTCGACGGCAATTGCAATAATCGGCGGGCAGCCGGATACAAAGCATGAATCACGAGGAACGCACCGACCACGAGCGCGAACGCCCAGACACCATTCGTCAGACTCAATCCGGCCCACGCCATGAGCGCCCAGCCAAGATTGCGCGCGATGGCGCGCGTGCCGTTGCTCAATCTGGCCCAAGCAAAAATCCAGCAACCGAGGCCAAGCAGCGCCGGCAGCAACGCCTTCGACATTCCGACACCCACCACCATGCCTTCCACGTTTTCGACTTCCACACTCAACACGCTGCCGGGTTGTTGCACCGGTTCGAGGAAAGTCAGTTCGCCCGGCACGGCGACTCTTGCCACTTCTGCTACTTCGAGCAGTCCAACCACCGCCACCCCTGCGATTGCGAGCGCTACCAACCCGCCGAGGCCGCCGAGCAAATGCCGCGCGCTGAATCGCTGCACGCCGTCGCGCACTGCCCATCGCCACAACACGAGCGCTGCCACGATAAACAATAACGCGGTCGCTCCGGTTCGAATCGTGCGGCTTGAACCCCAGCCGGAACTCATGCGCGCGAGCTGCGCGAAACCTGAATCGTCGGGCACTCCGCCTACGGGCTTGGTTGCTCCCGCTGCATACACCAATCGCTGTCCAGTGTCGGGCGAAACCTTCCACTCCGCGAGCATCAACGGAGCATTCACACTTGGCGCGGTGATTTTCACGCGCCGCGCATCGGTTGATCGGCTGGCCAGCTTCACATCAATCTGCAACACGGCGTTGGGATCAGTCTGTTGTGGCAGCGGGATGAGATTTTCCTTTCCGTCTAGCACCGGCACGACCGCCGCGCCGTTGACCGTGGCCGACCACAACTGCGTTCCCTGATCGAGCGCCAGCCGGAAATGCGTGTGCCCGCGGTTCTTCACGAAATAGCGCGCGTCAGTCAGCACCTGTCCCTCCTTGGAAATGCGCGTGCCCAGCACCGCGCGGTCCACCACCTGGCTGAGCGATTCGCCCTGCGCCAGCGGACTGAGCGCGAGCTTCAAGTTGAACGGACGCGCGCCGTAACGATACGCCGCGAGAATCGGCGCATCGAAAAAGAGACGATACTCGGACGGCACTTCGCCAGGTTCGAGCGTGATCAAGCCGGGCGAAACCTCCGCCGGCTTCACCGAAAATTGATACGCGCTGATGATGATGGTGTGGCCGGCCTCGGATTGCGCGTCGAACGGGCGCGCTCCCGTGAACGCGAGCGTCTCGCCCTGCGCTTTGAACGGGCGCTCGTAAGTCGCAAGCAGATTGAACGCGCCGAACACGGGCGAATGTAGTTGCACGAGGTAGCCATTGGTCGTCTTCTGCCAGTTGCGCACGTCCTTGCCGGTGAACTCGACGTTGAAGTATTCGTCCGACAGCTCGACGCGAAACGACGACACCGGCGCGCCCGAAATCACGTAGTTCATCAAGCTGCTGCCGTAAGCCACGCCCTCGGCAATCGAGAACAGGTGGAACACATCCGCTTGCACCGTCTGCGGCAAACGCTCCACGCGCAGCGTCGCTTCCCACGCAGCTTCGTTCAGGCGGAAGGCAGATTGAATGTTCGCCACCTTGCGCGGGAAAAATGCCGTGGCCATTTCCGTCAACGCCTGCGTGCGCGCTGGCGTGAGCCGGAAACCGGCGTCGGCCGACACCGCCACGTTACCGCGGACAGATTTCGCCGCGACGACTTCAATGCGTGGCAAAATCCAATTGGTTTCTCCCAGCGACTTGTTGCGTTCGAGTCGCAGTTGAACGACTTGCCGGCCGGAAACGGGTTGAGAATAGACCAGGCGAAGTTCAGTCGCTGTGGTGTCCTCGAGATCGCGGGTGAAGTAATCGCTGAGGCCGGAAGCGTTGAGCTTGGCCACCGCGTAGCCGCGCGGGATGCGGAGGAGTAGTTCGCGCAACGGCGCTTCGCGAATGTCGAGTTCGAGCTCCGAATCAATCGCCTGCTCGTTCTCCCCAAGATGGTACGCGAGCACTTCGGACACGCTGAGTTCGGGCTGAATCTGGTCGGCCTGAATCTTCAAGGCGTAGTCAGCGCTGGAAAACCGATACGCAAATCGCTGCGAGCCATCGGCGCGAAACGCTGCTCTTGTCGCATCGCTCTCAGGAAATTGTTCCGGCGAAACTTGCGACAACCCACTGGCCTTCGTGACCTCCAACCGCACCGCACCGTCGTTCACGATGCGATAGTAGCCCGCGAAGCGCGTCGCGCCCTCGGGCCACAACTGCAGAACATCCGCGGCTTGCGGGAATGCGCCCAGCGGCGTCTCCATCTGCACCTGGATACCAAACGCGTCCTTCAGCGGCTGATTGAACTGCACCAACAAGCGCCGCTCGCCCGATTCTCCCGCTGGCTCGACACTCCAGCTCAGCACTTGCGCGCCCTGCACGCGCGTGACTTCGCCGGCCCCGCGCAAACCAAGCGTCAGTTTCGTCAGTTCACCCTGCATCACACGGCCGTCGAGCAACGCGACCTGCCGCACCAACCCCGGGCTCACGCTCACCTGCGACACCATTTCCGCCGCATAAAAGAGCTTTCCCTCTGCTTCCGTTCGCGCCGACTTCCATGCCAGCTTCACTGAGCCATCCGACGGCAGAAAACTTTCAAACGTTGTCCCTTTGCGATCCGGCCGCGCGGCGCCGTTGAATTGAAACTGGGTTTCCGCCGCCAACCCCGAAAGCGCCACCGGCATCACCGCCGCGGGTGCGATGCGGAAATCCACCGAGTTCCAACCCTCGCCGTGTCGCACTGCGGCGTTGAACTTGATCTGGATGGGAAAAGTCCCGATCCGATCAAACACGAGCACAAACTTGTTTCCCTCCACCCGCACGCGCCAACGCGCATCGGTGTTCACACTGGTCAACGCCACTGTGCCAGACAGCAATTCGATCGAGCCCTTCCCGCCTTCTACCTTCGCCAGGGCCGTCAGCGTGAACGCCGCGCGATCGTCAACCAGGTCGCCACTCAACTTGAAGTCCTGGAGCGTGATGGTCGCTGCCGGCGTAGTCTTGGCCGCCGGCGCGGACACGACGAAGAAAATCAAAGCGAGGGCGCTCCACATTCTGGCGAGTGTTTTCATAGTGCTGTGCAGTTTTACCGGCTTCGTGTTGCCGGATGTAAGGCAGTTGTAAAAAATCCGTCTGTTGTTTGTCTGTCTTCGTTCGCTCCTTCTCATTGACCAGGATCAGACAGGCGGCCCAGAAACAGGATGCTACCGGAGCGATTGTGGTGAATAAGGAAGACGAACGGGTGATCGGCACGAAAAGTGACGCGAGGAGTTTCCACGTGAATTCCCCGGGTGACCACGACTGCTGCTGTTGCGGCGGCCGCCTCTGTGCCTTCCTCGGAAACTTCAGCCCAAGCTTTGTGGGCAACCTCTGAGATGAAGAGATCGGTTGTTCCATCCATGCCCGAAAAATTGGCCCTGGTCCCAAAAGCGTCCCGCATTCCGAGCTGCTGCAACTCCGGCGTCAGTTCGAAAGCGGATTCGAGCTTGAACTTGGGCACAAGCAGATCTACTTCCTGCGAAGTCATCATCTTCAACCAGGTCGAGAGGTTGCGGGCGTCGAGGGTGCTTTCGAGCTGGCTGCAACCTCCCACCTCTTTCGGAAGCAGTATCACCATGGAAAGCTCATTGCCCTTGTAAGAGAGTTCGACGGCCTGAATGGAGTCGTCCTCCATGTATTTGACTTTGTCGGTCCGACTCATCATGGGAACATCCGCCTTGCGATTCTTCGAGAAGTAGAATGGTTGCGGATGTGTCGCACGTTTGTCAAAAGCCCTGGCCCAAGCCCCTTTGAAATAGATCGCGTTTGCGAGAACCAATCGAGTGGTTTCGTCCAGGCTTGCGGGTGACAGGATATTTTGAATCCGATTCCGGGTCTTGCCTGCGACCCACCCGTTGATTTCACGAGTTGCCGAGTCCGCTCCAGTTTTGAAGTCAGCTTGATTAAGTCTGGCCTCGTATTGGGATGTCCCGACTTTAAGAAAGGCAGGAAGGAAAGGATGCCCTTTCTGCGCCCACAGCGCATTTGCAACGCTCAACTCGATGCCTTTGCTCTTGCCCGCGTCATTCAATTGGCGTTGGAGGTCACCGAAGGCGGAATGGACCTGGTCCTGCTTCTGATTCAAATGCAGGGCAGTGGCCATTTGTTTCTCGGTATCGCCCCGCGCGCCCGCGTAAGTCATGGCTAGGCACGCTGAGATGCTGTAAGGCGAAAAGAACAGATTACCTTCGCTGCCTTTCAACTGAGCGTAGAGATCAAAGGCAAAAGCTGTGTTGCCTTCAACCAGCGACGAAGCGACGGTCCGGGCCGAACCGGCGACCAGCAAAAGCCCGAGTCCGGCAAGCTGAATCTGACGAGTGAGGGGCGCGCGCGTCGCCGTCCATTGATTACGGTGCATTTTCATATCATTTCCCTTCCAGGCTCTTCGCCTGACGAATCATCCATTCCAGTTTCTTTGGACGGGAATCCGCGCCGAATACTTCCGGCACACCGCGAATCAGATTAAGTAACTTGTCGGGGGCAACCTCGCCAGCGAATGGACTTGTCCCGAGCCATTCGGAAAATGCACTGGCGCTGGTGGCGAGGCGCATGGCGGGACTGGATTGTTCGAGCGAGAGCGCATTACCGGTGTAAGGCACGTCCCACGCCTGCTCGCGATAAGTCGTCGTACCGGGAATCTTGTAGCGCACGCGCACGGTGCAAAGCGGGCCATCGCCAGCAGAATTTACCTCCACCGTGTAGAGTGCGTTGCCGGCTTCTTGCGCGGCGATCTCGGCGGCGTCCACCGTGTTGTCGCGGAATTGTTCCTTGGTGAGCTGGTGTTTTGCGTAGCCGATCTGGCGGAATGTCGTCACGCGGCGCGGATTGAACTCCACCTGCACCTTCACGTCCGACGCGGCGACCTTGAGCGCGCCCGCAAGCTGGCCAACAAAATCTGTCGCCGCTTCCTCGGGTGAATTGATGAAGCCGTAACGGCCATCGCCATTGCGCGAGAGGACTTCGAGCAGATCATCGTTGAAACCATCCCAGCCGATGCCAAAACAATCCAGCGCGATGCCCTGCTTGCGCTGGGCCTCGACCTTTTGCTTGAGCGAATCCGGTTCAACATCGCCGAGATTCGCTGCGCCGTCCGTGAGCATCACGACGCGATTGATGCCGTTCATGAGGTAATGTTTCGCGGCAGTTTGATACGCCAGGTTCATGGCGTCTTCGAGATTCGTGCCGCCCTGCGGCGTGAGACCGGCGACGGCTTCGGTCACCTCGCCCGCCCTGTCGCCGGAGATTCCATCGGCCACCAGCCGCGGCGTGCGCGCGAACGTGATGACGCTGAGTTTGTCCTGCGGCTGCAATTGCCCAGCCAGCACGCGCAACGCCTCGCGGATGATACGCACACGATCCGCGCGCTCCATCGAGCCGGAATTGTCGAGCAACAGTACGATGTTCAGCGGATGGCCGTTGACGCGCCCCGCCGCCGCGGTCTTGAGCGAGAAGCGCAACAAGTCGCGATTGTGCGCGAACGGATACCGCGCCCGCTCCCACGCGAAGGCGATCGGCACGCCCGCCGCCGGTTCGGCATCGCGATAATCGAACGCGTTGATGAACTCCTCGCTGCGCACCGAAGCCGCGTCCGGCATCTGCCCCTTCTCCAGACTTGCCATCGCGAGCTTGAACGACACATCGCTGACGTTGAGCGAGAAGGTGGAGAAATTATTCTCGCTTGTCTGGATCTCGGGCTGAGGAATGGGAGCGTTGGTGGAAGGTTTACGAATTGTGGGCACGTCAGGTTCACGCTCGGTTAGTTGCCGCCGCAATACATCCCGCTGTTGAACAGCTTGCTCAAGTTCCTGCTTCTTGGCGTAGTATTGGCGGTTCTTTTCCGCCTTTTGGAGGTCTTGCTTTTTAGCGTCTTCAACAGCTTTTTGGAGAAGGGGAACTTTGGCCTTGGCCATAACAACCGAAGTTTCCAAGGCCGACAATGCGCCATCCACACTGGCTTCAATCTTCTTGTTCAACTCATCCACCTGAGCCTGAAGTTTTGCGACATCGGGGTCATCGGCGCCGTAATCCTTTTTCAAACGGACGAGTTGCTGACTGGCGAGGTCCAATTGGGTAATGCGCTCGGTAAGGTTGGCGTCAGGAACTGTGCGCGGCAGCACTTCACGAAGCTCCTCTCGCGACAACGCCTTGAGCTTCTCCAGCTGCTTTTCTCCGCTGATCAAAGCCACCTCCGTCTCTATCCGGTGTCGCTCAAGATTGCGGAGTGATTCAGCCTCCATCAACGGAGTTGGCGCAGGGCTGGCGGCATCCAACTCCAATACGGCAAGGCTTCCCCGCAATTGGTCCACTTGCGCCTGTAGCTCCCGGACCTTAGCGTCACTAGCTGCAATCTGGCCCGAGACTTGGATCCGAGGCGATTGCTCACTGAGTGGCGCTCCTTCTTGGGCAGCTGGCGACTGCGGCACAGCTTTTACGAACTTATCATCCACATGCACCATAGCCACACCGTTGAGAGCAAGCCCGGCTTCTATTGCATTGATCTCCGCATCTTTGGATAGCGGCTTGTCAGTCTGCAACCAAAGTCTTTGGGCTCCCAAATCACTCGGCGCCAATATCTGCTTCCCGGTCAATTCGCGATAGCGCTGCAACACATCAATTTTTGTCGAACTCGAAACGGTTTCGCTTTTGCCTGCCACCGCCACACCGTCCTTGAACAACTCACCTTTGTTGCGTGGAGCGGCAGCAAGCGACTCGCGCCCCATTTCAAGCCGACGACCCAATTGAACTTCGGACAGCCGTCGCGATTCCGAGAGGGCGAGCGAATTCGTTACCACATATCCCGCAGACAGTGCATAACGGCGGGCAAAGATTTCCGCTTCTGGGCCGGTGGCGGTCGCCAAAGCCGGGACTTGGGCTGGCGGGGTGGCTGGCATTGCGCCGCCGCCACTTATTCCACCAGCGCCGGGGCTGAAGGTGTAGAGTGTGTCCCTGCCTCCTGTCGTTTGGACGCCGCGCTCTGTTTTTCCACTGATGTCATCGCCGGCAATCGCAAGGCCGGACGAAGATTGGATGGCAGGATCGCTGGCCGGGGATTTTCCACCCGCGACTGCGCCCGAGCCGAACCAATCAGAACTCGTCGAACGATTTTCACCACCACCGTTCTCGAAGCGATAGAACCTCTGCGCCGTTTCGGCGGAAGTCCCGCCTCGCGGCGAATCCAGCCCCCAAGTTTGGAATCCGAGTTTCGTGCCCTCCTTGCTTTCACGTCCGTCGAAATCGGCGATGACTACACCGGCCGCATCGCTATTCAACTCTGGCAAGACGATGGTTGTGGTTTGCGGTTTCTGCGGCGTCTGATGCACAGTGCTCAGGTCGCTCAATGCAGGTGTCGCGGGCATTGCATCCGGGAGCGGAGTCACCCGCGTGGGCGCTTTCATCGCGGGTCGTGGCGTCGAACTATAGTGATTGTAATTTGTAATTGGACTGGACGCACCTGAAACAGAAGCGATCCGCCCTAATAGTTCTCGCTCCGCCGTAGCCACTGAGGCGCTGAGGTCGCTCATCGCTTCGTAGTTGTTCGGCAAACCTCCTCTTTGACTTTGTGAAGAGATCATGAACGTCACAGAACTCGCAGCGACAACCGCAATCACCGCCAACACTGTGACTAAACGGATCGGCATCCGAGGCTGATTTTCACTATGTTCCGGTTTCAGCGGCGGAATCGCGAAGCTGGCGATCAATCGCTGCCGGCGCTCCTCGGAAAGCTTCAACGACTCGGACGTAGGCCCGGCTGTCTTGTCGGTTTCAGCATCGCGCACGAGCACAATGGTTCTCGCCAATTGCTCGTGGAGCTTCGCCAGTTCCGGGTCGTGCTTGATGAGTTCGCGCACCGCGGCGGCCTCGCCCTCGGACAATTCGTCGAGCAGCAGCGCGGTAAGCCACGTCTCCATCTCTTCGCGCGGGGTTCGAGGTGATTCCGGGTTCATGGCACAACTCCCGTTTTGGCGAGCTCCGCGGCGATGGCTTTCAGCGCGTGATGCAACAGATAGCCGACGTGGCCGGACTTCAGCCCCGTGCGCTCGCTGATCTGCTGGTAGGACAGATCTTCGTTGAATTTGAGGTGGACGATTTCGCGGCTGCGTTCGTCCAGCGCGGCCAGACTCAGGCGAACAAGCCCGATGCCTTCAAGCCGGACGATCTCTTCATCAGGCAGCAAATGCGGATCGGCAGTTTCACCGGCAGACGGTTCACCCTCCGGTTCAGTGGCAGTTTGAAGCGGGACGATTTTCGCCGCGTCGCGCCGGTGGTTCAGCGCCAGGTTGTGCACGGTGCGATAGAGCCACCTTCGGGGCTCGCGCACTTCGTCGAATTGAGCGTGCAGTTTCATGAACGATTCCTGGACGAGGTCCTCGGCGATGCCGCGACCGCCGGTCAGCCGCAGGGCGCAATTCAGGAGCGGCGACTCCAGAGCGGTGAAGAGCTCCTCGATCGTTTCCCTGCCCGGCGGTTCTGCTTTGGCTTGATCTGGTCGGGCCACGGCCATTTTGCCTTGCTGAATCTCGTCCCGCGTCGACCGTGCTGCCGCCAACACAGCGACAACTCCGGCCTCAATTGAATGACACGCGAGTCCGTGGTTTCTTAGACGGTTTCAGCGGGAAGATGCTCACGAGAAATTCAACACCATCCCCGGCGGAATGACGCGGTGGGACGGCATTTAAGCTTGCGTCACGTGCTGCGGTCGGTTGACTGGTGCGCAATGAACCGCCGATCAGTCCTCGCCGTGGCCATTGCCCTCACTGTTGTTGCACCATGGGGCGTCAGGGGCGATTACAAGCCGGCAGGAACACTCAAGAAGGCCCGGGACCTGATCATCTACGGGGACGATAAATTCTACAGCTCATTCCCGTCGGTAGTTCGGCGGTCCGATGGCGAACTGCTCGTGGCTTTCCGACGAGCCCCTAACCGCCGGTTGTTGGGCGAAACAGGCTACTCTCACACCGATCTGAACAGCCAGCTCGTGCTGGTGCGTTCTCGTGACGCCGGAAAGACCTGGAGTCCCGAACCTGAACTGATTTACGCGCATCCCTTCGGGGGCTCACAGGACCCATGCCTGGTCCGGTTGCGCGACGGCACAGTCGTCTGCACCAGCTACGGGTGGACGCAGGTCCGCCCGGAGGTGGCTGCCACTCTCACCAACTCATCAGTGTTGAAGAACGGCTTTGTGTTCCTCGGCGGTTATGTGTTGCAATCTTCGGACGACGGCGAATCGTGGCGCGGCCCGTTCTATCCGCCACCGGTACCCGGCAATGCACGGCTCGACGCTTTCGGCAAACCAACGCCCGCTTTCAATCGTGGCGCGCTCTGCGAAGGCAAGGATGGTCGGCTTTACTGGGTCGTCGCCGCCAACCCCGGCAAATCGCACCAGACGGAAACCCATCTGTTGATCTCATCCGACCGGGGAGAAACGTGGGACTACTCGTGCCGGGTTGCCACTGCCACGAATGTGACCTTCAATGAGACCTCGCTTTACGAGACGCCAAAGGGTGATCTGGTTGCATTCATGCGTACGGCCAACCTCGATGATCACACAGTGGTAGCGCGCTCGACGGATCGTGGGCGGAGTTTTTCGGCCTGGCAGGATGCTGGCTTCCAGGGTCACCCGCATCACGCGTTGCGACTGCCGGACAAGCGCGTGCTGCTGGTCTACGGCTACCGGCACAAACCCTTCGGCATCCGCGCGCGGGTGCTCGATGCCGAATGCACGGACATTGCGCAGGCCGAGGAAATAATTCTGCGCGACGACGGCGGCAACGGCGATCTGGGCTATCCGTGGGCGACGATGATTTCGAAGCGGCAGATCCTCGTGGTTTATTACTTCAACCAAGGCGACGGACCGCGCCATATCGCGGGCACAATTCTGGAGATTGCGCGATGAAAAGCGTCCTGAACCTGTTCGACCTCGAAAAACTGGCGAAAGAGAAGCTGCCACAGATGGCTTATGATTATTTCGCCAGCGGCGCGTGGGATGAAGTGACGTTGCGCGAGAATCGCGCGGCCTTCGAGCGCCTGCGTGTACATTACCGCGTGCTGGTGGATGTGAGCCGGCGCGATTTGTCGGTCACGCTCTTTGGCCAGAAAGTCTCGATGCCGATTCTCATCGCGCCGACGGCGTTTCACAAACTCGCTCATCCCGATGGGGAGTTGGCCACCGCGCGCGCAGCAAGCGCGGCGGGAACGATCATGGTGTTGAGCAGCCTCTCGACCACGCTCGTTGAAGATGTGATGAAGGCCGCGAGCGGGCCGGTGTGGTTTCAACTCTACATCAACAAAGACCGGGCGTTCACGCGTGACCTCGTGACGCGCGTGGAGGCGGCGGGTTGTCAGGCATTGATGCTCACGGTGGACACGCCGGAGTGGGGACGGCGGGAGCGCGATGTGCGCAATCAGTTCCACTTGCCGGCGGGATTGGCCGCCGTGAACCTGTTGCCCTCAAATCAGCGCGGTGAAGCCATCGGCCAATCCGGCGCCGGGATGGGTCAGGCGTTTTCGTGGATGCTTGATGCCTCGGTGACCTGGAAAGATGTGGAGTGGCTACGCTCGCTCACCAAGCTGCCAGTGATCCTGAAAGGCATCTGCCGCGCAGACGATGCACGGCTGGCGGTGGAGAACGGCGCGGCTGGCATTGTGGTTTCCAATCACGGCGCACGACAGATGGACAGCGCACCGGCCACCATCGAAGTCCTGCCGCGATGCGCAGAGGTTGTCGCGGGCCGTGTGCCGGTTCTCTTGGATGGCGGCATCCGCCGCGGGCTTGATGTGCTCAAGGCCTTGTCACTCGGGGCGACGGCCGTGCAAGTCGGACGCCCGGTTCTATGGGGATTGGCTGCTGGCGGTCAAGCGGGGGTCGAAAGCGCACTCAGCCTGCTGAAACAGGAACTCGACCTCGGGATGGCCCTGGCAGGCTGTGCCGATTTGAAGTCAATCACCCGCGACTTGATCGGAAGCCAATCTAGTGACTGATGACCCGGAACTCGGTGAACTGCACCCAGCGTTCGCCAGTTTTCGGTCCCTGATAAACTTGTAGGCTGGCTTTGGGTTCACCTTTCACCGGTAAGTCACATTCGCCAACTGATACCCATTTCTCCGAATCGAACGGACGATACTCACCGCGAACTCGATTGCCCTTGGCCATCAACCGCAGACGCACTTTGAAGGCGTCCAACGGCAAAATGGCCATGGTGCTTGTCTTATCCTTCTCTTCCCGGCCCATGACTATACATAACTTCCCATCGACCAACTCGTGCCCGAGCTTCACCATGTGACTGTCGTCGTAATACCAAACGAGGTCGGCTTGCTCGTATTGCGCCGTCGGCCGGTTCTCGACGGCGACAGAAATCTCCAACGAACCGTTGGTGATGAGAGGTAAAGGGCGGGCAAGCACATTGCTGGCGTTATTGGATGCGCCCCACATGTTCCCTGGCTGGGAGCGGATCTCCAACCCCCGCTCCGTCACCCGCCAGCCTGACTTATCCTCGCGAACCCACGACCAGCCAGCAGCCAATCGGTTGGTGAAGTCATCACGAAAGAGTTCCTCAGCCCTACTCTTCGGACAGGCCATTGCAATGAATCCTACGGCGAGAACGAGAGCGCATTGGAGTTTCATTTGGCGAGCGGCGTAACTCGCGATCAAAAATGACTCGGTTTCCGAGCCAGGAATTTTCCGTGGCCATGTTTGCCGACGAATTTGCCATCGCACACGGCGACTTGCCCGCGCACAGTGACGACACTCGGGCGACCTTCGAGTTTCCAGCCCTCAAATGCGCTGTAATCGAGGTTCATACTCTGCGTCTTCACAGAGATTTTGCCGCGATAATCCGGGTCGAACACTACGAGGTCCGCGTCCGCACCGGGTTGAATCGTGCCTTTGCGCGGGAAAAGATCGAAGGTCTTTGCGACCTGAGTGCTGAGCACGTTCACGAAGGTGTGCAGGTCAATCTTGCCCGCCCTCACGCCGTAGGTGTAGAGCAGGTTCACGCGTTCTTCGAGTGATGGGATGCCATTGGGAATCTTGGTGAAATCATTTTTACCCATCTCCTTTTGCTTGCGAAAATCGAATGGCGCGTGATCAGTGGCAACGGTTTGCACAAGGCCGTCGCGCAGGCCGTTCCAGAGAATTTCCTGATTCCGTCTGTCGCGGAGAGGTGGAGACATGACGTATTTCGCGCCCTCGAACTTGGGCTTCTCTGCGTACGTTTTATCGAGCGTCAGGTATTGAATGAGTGTCTCGACGCTGACGCGCACGCCACGCTGACGCGCAGCGATGGCTTCATCCAAGGCTTCCTTGCAACTCAAGTGGACGACGTAAGTCGCCGCGCCAGTCAGTTCGGCGAAGGTCATCAAGTGGTGCACACCTTCAGCTTCAACTTGCACGGGTCGGCTCGGCTCGTGAAAGCCCGGACCGGTCTTGCCGGCAGCGATCAATTCCTTGCAGCGCTCGGCCACCAGGGTTTCGTTTTCGCAATGTGCAGTAACGATGACACCGAGTTCCTTGGCCAGCTTGAGCGTGCGATAAAGCTCCCCGTCGTCCACACCAAACGCGCCTTTGTAGGCAAGGAACACTTTGAACGAGCTGATACCTCGCTTCACGATTTCACGGAGTTGCTTCTCGGATTTGTCGTCGAACTTCGTCACGCCCATGTGAAACGAAAAATCGCACGCCGATTTACCTTCGGCCTGACTCATCCACAGTTCGAAGCTTTCCAACGCATCGTCCTTGCGCGCCGGACAACACATCTCAATGAGCGTCGTCGTGCCGCCCACCAGCGCGGCCTTGCTGCCGGAGATGTAATCATCCTTTGAGAACGTGCCCATGAACGGCAGGTAGATGTGGACGTGCGGGTCGATGAAACCGGGGAATACAAACTTGCCCTTCGCGTCAATGATCTCGGCACCCTTCGGCGGCATAATGCCACGGTCAATCCGGGTTATGGTTTCGTTCTCGCAGAGGATGTCGGCCACATAGCGTTCGCTGGCCGTTACGATTTCGCCGTTCTTGATGAGGAGTGACATGGCAGGTCTTGGTTAGGTTCTGCCGGTGTTATAGCAAGGGACACCATCACCGCCAGCCTTTTCAGGTCAGGAGAATTGTGTGCGAATCACCCCCCGAATCCGCCGGACATCAAGACGCGCCCGCCGCGCCAGACGTCAGCCAACCACTTTGATCTCGCCCTGGCGATGCTTGCGCAGCAGCTCGACGTCCGAATCCACCATGAGCTTGGTCAAATCCACGAACTTCGTCTTAGGTTGCCAGCCAAGTTTCTTGATGGCCTTGGTTGGATCACCGATCAGCAATTCCACCTCCGCCGGGCGGTAATAGCGCGGATCGATCTCCACGTGCTTCTTCCAGTCGAGCCCGACGTGGCCGAAAGCGACTTCGAGAAACTCCCGCACCGAGTGTGTCTCACCCGTCGCGACAACGTAATCGTCCGGCTCGGGTTGCTGAAGCATCAGCCACATCGCCTCAACGTATTCCTTCGCATAACCCCAGTCGCGCTTGGCGTCGAGATTGCCGAGATACAGTTTGTCTTGCAGCCCGGCTTTGATGTGCGCTACGGCGCGCGTGATCTTGCGCGTTACGAACGTCTCGCCGCGCCGCGGGGATTCATGATTGAACAGAATACCATTACTCGCGTGCAGGCCGTAGCTCTCGCGGTAGTTCACTGTGATCCAGTACGCATACACCTTGGCGCAGCCGTACGGACTCCGCGGATAGAACGGCGTCGTCTCCTTCTGCGGCACTTCCATCACCTTGCCATACATCTCCGACGACGACGCTTGATAGAACCGCGGTTTGATGCCCGCATCACGGATGGCTTCCAGCAACCGGATCGCTCCCGTCGCGGTGATGTCCGTGGTGTATTCCGGGCTGTCGAAGCTTACGCGCACGTGACTCTGGGCGGCGAGATTGTAAACCTCGTCAGGCTGGATCTTCGCGATCAACCGTGCCAGTGCGCTGGCATCGCTCAAGTCACCGTAGTGCAGGAACAGCCGCTTGCTCGAAGCTTGCGGGTCTTCGTAGATGCCATCCAACCGGCCGGTGTTGAAAGTGCTCGCGCGGCGGATGATGCCGTGGACTTCATAGCTTTTGCTCAACAGCAACTCCGCCAGATATGAACCATCCTGTCCTGTGATGCCGGTGATTAGCGCACGTTTAGCCATAAATTTGAGGGCGAAAGAGTCCGAAAGCCGCGCCGCGATGGCAAGTCTCGAAGTGCCGTGGAACCCGGAAAACTCACCCGGGGCACTTACGAAGCAAGCACCATCGCCCCTTGCGCCGGGCGCGAAACAAACAACGCCGGCTCAATGCCGGTCTTCGCCTGATAGGCCTGGGCCAGCGCCTGGGAAATACTACCAACCGCTTCCGTCCGCACCAGCCCCACGGCGCAGCCGCCGAAGCCACCGCCGGTCATGCGACAACCGAACACGCCACCTTTCATCCCGATGCCCGAAGCAATCTCCACAATCGCGTCCAACTCAGGACAACTCACTTCGTAATCATCACGCAAAGAGTCGTGGCTTGCGTACATCAGCTGGCCGACTGTCGGCCAGTTACCGGCGCCGATGCCTTCTGCCGCCAGCTCAGTGCGTTCAATCTCGCCGATCACATGCCGGGCGCGGCGGAAGATCACTTCGTCCAACTGGCCACGCCTTTCCTCCAATCGCTCAGCAGTTGCGTCACGTAGTGACTTCACGCCAAGGGCCGCGGCAGCCGTCTCGCATTGCTTCCGCCGCGTCGGGTATTCGCTGCCCGTAAGTTCGTGCTTCACGTTCGAGTTGATGATCAACAGTGACACCGCCGGATCGGTCATCGGTACCAGTCGTGGCTCGTGCGAACGGCAGTCGATCAGAAGCAAGTGGTCTTTCCGTCCAAGCGCGGAGATGAATTGATCCATGATGCCGCACGGCATGCCCGCGTATTCATGCTCGGCCTTCTGGCAGAGCAATGCTTTCTCGACTGGATCAAGTCTGTGACCAGTCACTGCTTCGAGCAAAGTAGCCGTGGCCACTTCAAGCGCTGCACTTGATGAAAGCCCGCCGCCCAGCGGCACGGTTGTGTGGATCATCGCGTCGAAGCCAGTTGGCTTGATTCCGCGCTCCAGGAATCCTGCTACCACCCCCATCGGGTAATTCGCCCAATGGCCTTTGGCACCCGGTTTGAGCGGTTGGGCGAGGTCAATCACCGCTTCACCCGGACCGGAAGCACTGAGCAACCGGATGACACTCGACCGATTCGGCACGGCGGCGATCGTCGTGTATCGCTCGATCGCCATCGGCAACACGAAACCATCGTTGTAGTCCGTGTGTTCGCCGATGAGATTGACCCGGCCTGGCGCGGCCGCCACCCATTTCGGCGGCCGACCATATGCTTGTTGAAACGCCGCGATCACTGCCGCCCCAACATTCGATTCTGAATTCATGAAATCCATTTCACCATTCACAGCTCCCGCACACAGCGGTGAAGGTTCATTCTGACAATCACACTGCCCCGGGCAAGCGGACTTTTTGTTCGACACTTCAGCCACCAACCCGAGAATACCGGCATTGATGACGACGAAGACCTTGACCCTCGGCCACTCGCCCGATCCTGATGACGCCTTCATGTTCTACGGACTGGCCAAGGAATTGATTCCCACACCGGGCTACCGCTTTGAGCACATCCTACAGGATATCCAGACCCTCAACGAACGCGCCACCCGCGGCGAACTCGATATCTCCGCGGTCAGCATCCACGCGTACGCTTACTTAAGCGACCAATACGCCTTGCTTCCCAGCGGCGCGAGCATGGGCGACGGCTACGGCCCGATGCTCGTCGCGAAGCAGAAATTCTCCCGGGCAGAGATCGCCCGCAAGAAAATCGCCGTGCCTGGCACAATGACCAGCGCGTTTCTTGCGTTGCAACTCTGGCTCGGCAAACCGGCGCGCGAGTTCAACTACATCGTTGTGCCGTTTGATCAAATCTTTCAAGCCGTGCGAAGTGGTCAGGCTGACGTTGGCCTTATCATTCACGAAGGCCAGCTTACCTATCAAAACGAAGGGCTGATGGTTTGTGAAGATCTCGGCGTATGGTGGGGACGCGAAAACAACGGCCTACCGCTCCCGCTGGGTGGTAACGTGATTCATAAACGCTTTGCGCCCGACGTGCGCAAGACCATCTCGGACATCCTCACCGCGAGCATCCAGTTCAGTCTCGATCATCGGCCCGAGGCGGTGCAGCACGCGTTGCAATACGCCCGTGACATGGGCCGCGAACTCGCGGACAAGTTCGTGGGCATGTATGTGAACCACTGGACGCTCGATTACGGCGAACGTGGACGTGAGAGCATCCGGCGTTTCCTTGACCAGGCCTTCGAGCGCGGTCTCATTCCGCACCGGCAAGAACTGGAGTTTGTGAAGTAGCGACGGGATTGAACTTTTGATCAGCGTTGGTGGTCTACCTCCGTACGGTCTTACCATGAAACATAAAGGTGAGGCGAATTGAAGCGGCGGGTTCTCATTGTTACTCTGGCATCAGTGACGGTCTGCGCGCTGATTGTTTTCAGCTGCGTGCCATTGTGGTCTGGAGTCTGGTGGGAACTACAGCGGCTTGGCCAAGTGCCCGAAGGGGTGATTCGCGGCAGCAGGGAAGGCGACCACATCTGGCGCATGGCGGAATCGACCACGTGGTGGGGGAAACCGCTTGACCCCGCTAAATTCTGGCAAGGCAAGGTGATTTGGAATGATGCATCCGCGGTGGCGGAAGCAAATAGGCGTGGACGCGCCCTTCCACCTATCCCAACCCATCGCCCCGAACTAACTCCAGGCTTCTCCGGCAAAACGCGTGACATCGTACCGGGCCCGTTCAGCGGTGGACTGGATGGTGGGCGCGTGACTCCCTTCCATTACACGGAACTTGAATACAAATATTGGACTTCTTACTTCTGGCGGACTCATCCAAAGCCTCCAGCAACCTTGGAAAGGGAGCAACACGAAGTTGCCAAAACAATTCTGCAGATGCGAAAACCATTGTTGATCCGCGGCGAGGACATACATGGCCGGATGCGCCCTGAAGAGCGTGCCCGTTCAGAATCCACGCAGAAGGAAAGCGCCAAAGCGATTGGGGTACCGATTGAAGCCTTGACGGAAGATGCGCTGTTTTGGGCGTACGTATTGAAGCAGCGGCTGGAATATGCAAATGAACGAGCCCAAGCTGATCAATGGAGGCCTCGAAATAATCAAATCGCTGAAGACCGCTTGTGTCGTTTCCTTGAGCGGGTGGCTGTGGATCCAAAGTTCATCATTGAGCCATTAACTAAGGAACAGATCGATGCAACAACTCGGTGGAAATATGAGTATCTCAAGCGCCTTCGCACAGAAAAGACAGACGAGTCTTATATCAACGCATACGTGGAAACGTGGAAGCTTGACCGCGCTATAGTCTTTGGTGAGAAGGAAAAAAACTAGTTCGCTTTCCCTCCGCAATCCGCGAATCCCCCTGCGGCTGATCTAGCGCCATTACCGATCCACTTCCCCGAGCACGATATCCACGCTGCCAAGGATGATGACGATGTCGCCGACGGTGTGACCGAGGCACATGTCTTCGAGGATGGTGAGATTGATGAAGCTCGGCGGACGCACGCGGTAGCGGTAGGGATTCGGTCCGCCATCGCTGATAAGATAGAAACCCAGTTCGCCCTTCGGCCCTTCGATACGCCCGTAGGACTCGCCCGATTTTGGCCGGAAGCCGCGCAGCTTGGCCTTGGGATCAACAATCGGGCCTTCGGGCACAACCTTGAGCGCCTGCTGGAGAATCTTCACGGACTCGCGCATCTCCAGCACGCGCATCATGTAACGATCGTAAACATCGCCGTGGTCGCCGAGCGGGACGCGGAATTCGAAACGATCGTAGATGCCGTATTTGTCCACTTTGCGCAGATCGTAATTCACGCCGGATGCACGCAGCATCGGGCCGGTGAGACTGGCGTTCACGGCGAGTTCGCGTGACACCACGCCCACACCCTGCGTGCGCGCCATGATGATCTCATTCTCGGTGAGCAGCATCTCGAACTCATCGAGGAACGCGGGGTAGTTGTCCACCACCTTGCGGACTTCGTCGAGCCAGCCAGCCGGAGCATCACAGCGCAGCCCGCCAAAGCGCATGAAATTGCACATCATGCGCGCGCCGCTGATGGCTTCGAAGAGATCGAGAATCTTTTCGCGCTCGCGAAAGGCATACATGAGCGGCGTGCCCATCGCGCCCATGTCCTGCATCAGAAAGCCGCAGAGCGAGGCGTGGTTTTGCAGGCGCGTGAGTTCGGCGAGGATGACGCGCAGATACTCGGCGCGCTCGGGCACTTGCAGACCGGCGAGTTTTTCAACCGCCAGCGCATAAGCCCAGTTGTTCGTCATCGAGCAGAAATAATCGAGCCGGTCGGTGTACGGCATCGAAGCAAGATAGGTCGTATTCTCGGCGATCTTCTCGTGATTGCGATGCAGATAGCCGAACACCGGTTTGAGCTTCACCACGCGCTCGCCATCGAGCACCACATCCATGCGGAACACGCCGTGGGTGGACGGGTGTTGCGGCCCCATCGAGACCTCCAGCAGTTCGCTGTCGGAGTCGGGCTTGGGCCGCAGCGTGTAATTCCTGGCCGGTGATTCCAAAAGTTCTGACGCGCCGTTGCTCATTTTCCAAAGGCCCAAAGGTTCTCCGCCGAGCGGATGTAAATCGTTTTGTCCACCAGCGCTGGCGTAGCTGAGATGCGCTCTTTGAATTCGGCCCGTCCCAATACGGTGGGTTTGTCACCCGAATCCAGCACGCTGACAACGCCATCAAGCGATGCCACATAAATGTGTCCATCGGCCGCCACAGGCGACGTGTAATAATTTCCCAGCGCACCCACGCGCTCCTGCTGATACGTTGGCTCGCCGGTCTTGGCAGCATACCGCGAGATCATGCCGCCGTCCTTGATGATGTAAACGTAGCCGCGATAAAACAGGGGCGAAGGCACGTAAGGAAGGCCGCGCGTCTGTTTCCAGGCGACATGCGTCTGGGTGATATCGCCTTTTCCATCGGCCTTGACAGCGATGAGCGAATTTTCCCCTTTCGAAATGGACGCCAGAAACTCATCCCACTCCGCACGGGTCAGGACCTTGTCGTCGTTCGAATCGAAACCGCTGAAGAAACTCTTCATCTGGTCACCCGCTTCATCCAATCCAAGCGCGCCGTCGCCATTCTTGTCCGTGCCGCCGAACGGGCCGCCTTCGAGCAATTTGTTGAAAGCCGGCATGGGCGTTTCCTTGCCCGGCGACCAGCCGGCAAAATACAACATGCCGTCGCCCAGCACCGGCGTGGTGCAAGTGGCAGCCGGCAGCCCGCGCACACGCCAGGTTTCCTTGCCGGTCTTCAGGTCATAGGCGCGCAATTGCAGGAAGCCCGCCACCACGACTTCCTCCTTCCCGCCGTTTTTCCACACGATCGGCGTGGAAAAACTCGATCCCAGGTCCACCCGATCCGCGCGCCACGCGATCTTGCCGGATTTGATATCGACGGCGATAAACTCAGCGCCTTTTTGCTGGTCGCGATTCATCAACACCAGGTCGCCGGCGATGATGGGCGACGCGCCGCTGCCGAAATCGCCCGCCAGCCGGGTCGTAGGCAGTTCCAGCCGCCAGAGTTCCTTGCCGGCGAAATCATGACACACCAACCCGCACGAACCAAAATACGAAACCACGTACTTGCCATCCGTGGCGCAGGTGCTCGCAGCAGGACTACCTTCGGAATGGTGATAGCGTTCGATCTCTTTGAACGAAACATTCTTCTGCCAGCGCAGTTTTCCGTTTCGTCGATCGAGTGCCAAGACACCAAGCTTCTCGTCGGCATACGTGGTGAGAAAAATGGAATCCCCGTAAACGCACGGCGATGACAATCCGGCGGGCACTTTGACATGCCATAACTCGTTTGAGCCCGGCCCGAAATGGATCGGCGGTTTGGCTGTCTCCGAAACGCCGCAACCGTTGTGCCCGCGAAACTGCGGCCAGCTCTCAGCGGCCGGGAGCGTAAAAGTTGTGGCCAACAGCGTGCCAGCGAGGGCGACGGTGGCCCGGGTGGAGTGGTTCATGATTTGGGGCTGGGTTGATGGGCTTTGGTTCTTTCCAGTACTTCGTCGTGCGGCGTGGGCTCGTATTCGTAATCGTCCGGTTCGACGTAATCCTTGCGCATCGGAAAATCCTTGAACTCATCCCACATCAGGATGCGGCGCAGATCGGGATGGCCATCGAACCCGATGCCGAAAAGGTCAAAGGCTTCGCGCTCTTGAAATTCCGCGCCGCGCCAGACGGGTGTGAGCGACGGTACCGTGTTCTTATCCGCCCGGTTCTCTGTGCGCAGCCGGATGATGACCGGGCCGTGCTTTTTCTCAATGGAGTAGAGATGGTAAACGACCTCGAGGTAGGCGGGGCGGATGGTCTTCTTCACTTCTTCGACTTCCTTCTCTACTCCTTCCACGACCTGCTTGACCTTTATCTTCTCGGTCAGCTCCGCCTCCGGCCAATCGATGCCAGTGACGTTCGAGCAGTGATCGAGGCGGAGTTCGGGATCGTCCCTTAGGAATTTGGCGACTGCGAACGCGTGCGCGTTATCGACAAGCAGCGACGGTTGATTGGCAGGCGTGTCGTTAGGAATGATGGCAGACTGAACGCCCGGGACAGCGGCGGTGAGTCGGACCTGGAGTTCTGCCAGCGAAAGCATGGAAGGGGTTTTATCAGGCGGCTGCGAATTGAACAAGCGACAACATTCAGGGCCAACTGCTTGAAGTAACACCGGCAACTTCTCCAAAACCGGAAAGGGCCGGAGACAGCGTCCCCGGCCCTCGTGGCCTGGTTTGGTTACGAGTTTCTTCCATCTTCCATCCAGCCGGATACTACGGTGACTGAAGGATGAAGAACCGTTGCGGGGCGTTGGTCGGGAACGAATTGGTCACCGAAAAGCTGCCCGGACCGATCAACACGTTCGTCGAGAGCACCTGCCATGAAGAGCGCGGCAAGGCGATGTTTGTCGAGGTAAGGACTTGGAACGGCGTATCGGCCAACCCGCCTGCCCCGGTGAAGCGAACCGTGGCGGCGTTGAAGTCCAGATACATGTCCGTGATGTCGGGTGCGGGCGACCGTCCATTGGCGAACCCGAAATCGCGTCCATCGTAATAAAGCGATGCTGCCAGATCCACGGTGTAGGAATTCAAGGGCGCCGTCTGGTGGGTATTTGCGTTCAGCACCTGACGGACGATGTAGCTTTGGTTCATCGGCAAACCGCTGAGCGTGTACCAGCCCTGCTCGTCCCGGCAGGTATTGGAATCATCTGCCTGGGTCACAGTGTACGGCTCGTTGAGGTCACGGACGCCGTTCTTGTTCAGATCGAGATAGACGGTGATCCCGACGGCTCCGGATTCGCCGCCGTTGAATCCACCATTGTCATTGGCATCGAACCAGACGAAACCGCGCACTTCTCCACATGGCGCCGCTGGGATACCCACGGACACGGTGCCAGAACTGGCGCTCTTCACTTTCTTGGTCGAGCCGCTTCCGGCCGTCATGTAGGTGTCGGTACCCGGGCCACCAAAAACCCGGACATCCGTGCCCGTCGCGTGGCCGGAACTGGAGGAAACGGTGAATTGGTCATCACCACGTCCACCGCGCAACCTGGCATCGGGAGCTTCGTTGATGATCGAATCATTGTCCCGGTTGCCGAACACGCGGTCGGCGTTCCCACGGGAATAGAACCGGTCGTTATCCCGGTTGCCGAACGCGTAATTACGCGCGTTCCCGAAGCCCGTTCGGATCACGTCGTCGCCCGGGTTACCGAACATCAGCTCACCATCCGCACCGCCGGTGACATAATCATTATCGCGTCCGCCGAACAAGAGGTTGTTTCCGGTGTCGCCATTGACGCAATCTGCGCCCGCGCCACCGAACATCAGATCGATCGTTGGCCCACCGCTCAGAGCATCGTCGCCGGGTCCACCGAAGATCAAATCCGGTCCGTCCTCCCCCAGGATCCGATCGTTGTTCGCGTTACCAAACATGATATCCGGACCGGTGCCGCCGAAAATCAGATCCATGCCAGCATTGCCGAACAAGATATCCGGACCGGTGCCGCCGTTCAGGGTGTCATCCTTGTCATTGCCAAATATGATGTCCGGCCCGCCATTGCCGTTCATCGTATCAGGCCCGTCGTTGCCGAACATGATGTCCGCGCCGAAGCCGCCATTCATCGTGTCGTCCTTGCCGTTACCGAACATGAGTCCCAGCAACGCGCCCCCGGTCATGGTGTCGCAGTCGTTGTTGCCAAGCATGAAGTAGAACAATCCTGGACCGCTGTTCATCGCGTCGATGCCGTCATTACCGAATTGGATCTCCAACAAACTGCCGTTGCCCGTAATGGCATCGTCCCCAGGGCCACCGAAAATGAGGTCCATGACCCCGAGTTTGCCCTGGATGTTGTCGTGATCCGGCCCCCCGAAGAGCAAATCGAGAACGAAACCACCACCGTGAACCGTATCGTTGCCGGCGCCTCCGAAGGCCAGTGCGAGCAAATCGCCGTTGCCGATCACAGAATCGACATCCGTTCCGCCGAACAGCAGGTTCAACACTCCGAACTTGCTGCCGGTGACCGAATCTGCGCTCGTCCCGCCCATGGCCAAGGTAATGTGGTCGAACATTCCACCGGTAATGATGTCTGAACCGGCGCCCCCAAAGAGGAAGCCCATTTCTGGAGACAACAGCGGCAGGATTTCACCGTTGCCCTTGATGGTGTCATTGTCAGGCCCGCCAAACACGAAGTCTGTCCCGAAACCGCCATCCAGGTCGTCATTGCCGGCGCCGCCAAATATCAGATCGTAGTCAAACCCCAGATCGAGCACGGTGCAGTCGCAACTGATCTTCGGGTGCCTCCAAAAGTCATAGGTGTAGGCTCCACGGATCTTGTCCGGATTCGCGCCGCCGAAGAGCAGGTCAACATCCTTGCCACCCGTGACCGTATCGTCGCCCGGCCCGCCAAACACGAGGTTGCCGAACCGGAAGCCGTTTGTGACGCCTTCATAAACGATGTAGAACAGCGGCCCGCCGTCGTCGGCTTCGATCTCGTCATCGCCACTGTTCCCAAAGACGATGTCGATGTTGTCTCCGGAATAAACCTTGTCGTTACCCGCCAGTCCGAAGATCAAATCGATGCCGTCGCCACCATGGATCTCATCATTATCGGCTCCGCCGAGCATCAGATTGCCGATGTGCCAGGGACAAAGGAACGGCAGGTTGTTCGTCATCTGATACCCGTCGCCGCCGTACATCTTGTCGGCGCCAACGCCGCCAAACATGAAGTCAATGCCATCACCACCATGCATTTCTTCGTCACCGGCCCCCCCAAGCAGGAGGTCGGCATTCTCATCGCCATAGAGCTTGTCGTTTCCGCTGCTGCCGATGACGAAGTCGATGTTCGTCCCACCGTGCAGGTTGTCATTTCCGTTTCCACCCAGGATCAGGTCGATGTCCTCGTCACCGAATACGCAATCATTGCCACCCGCGCCCATCAGGATGTCCTTGCCTTCCTGGCCATGGATCTCGTCATCGCCCGAGCCGCCATGGATGATGTTCGCTTTGGTACTCCCGAAAACCAGATCGTCGCCGCCCAAACCGAGGACGAGAAAGGTATCAGTCTGCGCGGTGATCTTGTCATTCCCGGTCGTGCCAATGATGACTCCGCCAATGTTGATCCAGGCCTTGGTGTTGAGATCGTCGGCGGGATCGCGATCGCATCCCGCGGCCGTTCCGGTTTCGATCGCCGTGGAGACCGCTGGGTCAGCCGGGACGGTGAAAAGGTCCAGCATATCGTTCATCCAGGTAAGGGAGGCGGGATCGCTTTCGACCTGTCCCTCGTAATTACTCGCATCCGTCGAAAGGGTGTCGCCGCTGGATTCGGCATTGGCCGCGACGACTTCGAGCAAACTCGCAGCGAGTGACTCAAAAGTGTCTGCCAGATTTTCAAACGCCGGTCCTTGCGTGTTGGCCATGTCCTCGCCCGACACCAAGGCCGTCGCGTCCACCGCGGCCAGGAACAAATCACCCGACTGTTCAAGCACGCGATCATAGTCTTCGGCCCCCGACTCATAGGTGTCGATCACCGCGTCCATCTGATCCGCCAGGCCCTCCATGGCGGCGTCAGGTTGATCATCGGTCGTCGGATCCTCGCCGGTGCCGAGCGAATCCTCGTATGCATCCAGCTGGGCCATCAAACGCATCAAACAGTTCGAGAACTGGAGATAAGGATAACCTCCGGTGTTGAATTTCCAGGAAGCTTCAGCCAGAAAATTGCTCGCGAGGCCGGACAACTGATTGGCCTGCGCCACGAGATTGCTTGCATTGACGAAGAGGTTCGTGTCAGCGATGTCCCTCAAGCCTTTCGAGGTGTCCACTAGATTCGTGTACAGATCCAGCGCCATGGCATTGGCACGCGGGATGAGATTTGTCATGCCGTAGGCTTGAAGGTTCGTGATGCCCACTTCGATATCCGGCGCGGCCTGCAACGTATCAAGCAAACCCGGCAACTCGGCCAGGTTCAACCCGGCGGAAGTCAACACCACGTAGTTGCTGCCACCGCCCCCGTAAATCTCAAAGCGCTTGCTCAAGGCGGCGACGCTCCCGCCCGAATCGTCGAACACCACTGCGTTCCCACTCTCGCTGAGTTCCACGACCAGACGATTCCAGTTCGCGTCCGCAAAACTCCAGTCCGTGCCCACGCCATTCTGGAGATCATCCACCTCGAGATGGTTGGCCGGCCCCAGGCGGAATCTGATGTCACTACCTCCGCCGGCCCCGAGCACTTCAACCTTGTCGCCGGTGAGGGACGCCGTGACGGACGACCCCAGCGGAAAAGTCACCGTGGCGACGGCACTGGTGGCCTTGCCCCAAGGCGTCGAAACGATCAGCACGTAGTCGCCCGCGTCACTGGCGTGAAGTTCGGGAAAGCTGAGCGCCGAAGTACCGGCCGTCGGCACGCGACCGCCGTTCTTGCGCCATTCAAACGTCGCTGGCGGAGTGTAGGATGAAACCGCGCTCAACGAACCGGATGCACCCGGTCCACCCGAGAAACCGATGGGTTGCGTAGTGACCACGGGCAGGATGCCGCCGGAAGCGGTCGCTGATGCCGTGTTATTGGCTGTGTTGACTTCGCCCGGGACCGAAGCGGCTGCTCCGGAGAAAGTCAGCATGCCCGGCATGTTGATCTGGAATGTGACCTGACAAACCACCGTCGTCCCGATCGGCAAGGACGACAACGGCAACGTCAACTGATAGTCACCGCCGGATGGGATGATTATTCCCGGAATGGAACTGGAAACAAACGCCGCCGCAACACCGCTGAACATGCCGCCAACCGCGATGTTGGCCAACGGAAACGGTCCATCATTGGCGACCGAGAGGGTGAACGTCGCGTTGTTGCCAACAACGACATATTGCTCGACCGCTGCCACCAAGGTCACGTCAGGGAAGTAGCCGGGAACGAGGGTGATCGCCGCGACGCTGCTGGTCACAGCCCCGCACGCGTTGGTGACCACCAGCACATATTCAGCGGCCGCGGCCGCGGTAATGTTTGAGATGGACAGCGTCGGGCCGTCGTAACTCACTGGGTTGGTACCCCAGCGCAACCAGGTGTAACTCAGTGGAGGCGTGCCGGTCGCGCTGGCAGAGATCACCGCGACGCCGCCGGTTGAGGCAAAGGTGGATATTGGTTGCACCACGATCTCGGGGGCGATGCAGCAATTCGTGCCCGGCAGGACGACAACGCTGAAGGTCGCGATGTTGGTATTGCCACAAAGATCACGCGCCAGACAGGTGACGAGGTTGGTACCTTTTCCAAACGCACTGCCCGAAGGCGGGAAACACACCACCATGGCGTTGGGACAGTGGGAACAAGTATTGGGGTCGAAAATCCGGCAAAAATTCGTCGCGGTGACCGTGAAATCCACGGGAACAGAATTGCTGCACGAATAGACGACAACTTCGGCCGGGGCTGAAATCGTGGGCGGCGGATTCGTCACTGTCACCGTCTGGCTGCAAACATTCGTCTCACCGCAACCGATGCGCAGCCACGAGCGGGTCACTTCCAAGGGACAGAATGAATTTGTCACGGTGCTGAGCAAGGTCACCGACGAGTTGGTGCAAGCCGGCGTGGCCGGCGGATCGAACGTCCACGCACTCACACAGGAGACGGTTTTGCTCGAGCTGCAACACGGCACGAAAACCATCACTGATTCGCCGATGGCTGCGGTCGGAGTTCCGCCCGACCAACCGTTGGCGTATTCATTCACCACCCAGTCCTGGTTCGCAAAACTCCACCGCAGGAACTTTGCCCCATTCACCGCGGTCTGGCCGGTCAAGCTCTCCCACGTCGCCGCGCTTTCGGTACGGCTGCTCACCAACGAATAGGTCCCGCACGGACACAGGTTCGTGGCAGGATAATTTGGCGGCACTGCCGCCCCGGTCATCGAGAAGACAGTTGTACCTGCCGCCCCACTGGCGAGAAGCGCGCCCTCGCCAGGATTGAACGTCAGGTTGGGTTGCCATCCGCTACCGTCGATGAACACGGCAACGGTGCTGTCAAAATCTTGGGCCGGACAGTTCCATTTGAGCAATATGGAGCCGTCAGCCGCACTGCCGAACAGCGAGTTCAGCGTGTTGCCGTTGGTGTTGTTGAGGTGGTTGGCCACGGGATAATAGCCGCCAGCGGGAACCGACAACGTATAGCTGGCGAGCGCTGGGATGGCCCCAAGCAAGGCGAGGATAGATGCCAGAATGCGAGTTTTCATGCGCGGTTTGATGGATTGTGTTTTGGTTTGTGTTGTGGGTACGCGAACCGGAAGGCAACAGCACAAGGCACTCCCCTATTTCATTCGTCAGGTTCGTTGGACTGATCCTCGGGCTTCAACAGGAGTGTCCACTCTTATCTAAATCGTCGCGCGGAAAAGGTTGCAACATTTCGGCTGGCTTGGCGGCATTACCACCTGGCTACGGACATAGCACGCGCACCCGGTAAAAGCGTGACGCCGGCACGGGCGCTGGATCGAGAAATTCCCGATCAGTTCCATCGCCCTCGAGCGTCTGGCAGAGGTCCCACACCGGGTTGGTCAAGCCGACCTTGCACTCGAGCGCGTAGGCATAGCACGGAACCGTGTGGAATCTGATGTGGATTCCCGTTCCATCCGCGAAGATTCCCTGAATGACCGGCGGTACGGGCGGGCCAGCAACCTGGACCGTGACCGTCTGACTGCACACATTGCTGTTGCCACACGCATCCCAAGCAACCCAGGCCCGGGTGAATTCCCGCGGACAGACTCCATTCGTGGTCGTGGAGAGTTCGCTGACGGTCACGTTGGTGCCGCTACACGCGTCGAAGACCGCGGGGGGCGTGAACGCCCACGGAGTCCCACATGCCACTGTCAGATTGCTCGCACACGTAATGACCGGCTGAGTGTTGTCAATCAGGGTGACAGACTGTGTGCAAGTCATCGCGTTGCTGTAACAATCTGTGATTTGCCAGACACGGGTCGCTATCTGCGGGCAAGGACCATTGGTCCAGGAACCGGTCACCACGATGGAATAATTCGTCCCACAGCACAGCGAGGAAACCAGCGGGGCATCAAAAGTCCACGGTTCGCCACAGGTGACGGATTTGTCGGTTGGGCAAGTGACTGTGGCTGGAGCCGGGCAGGGATTCGTGGGGCAACATTGTGTGAGCGAGACATGGTCGATGTGCGCACTGGAAGCAGCCCCACCATTCAGGCCGGTGAATCTGATCGTCAGCGTCGTGGCCACTGGCACAAATTCGACACAGTAATGCAGCCACGAGTTTGAGCTGGTGTAAACCGCCGGATTATTCGTCACTGGCGAGAGGCCGCTCCCTACAACTTCCGCCAGGAACGTATTATCCGGATACCCCGGCCGGCCGGTGTACCAGAAGCAGAACCGGGCGGGACAATTCGTGCTGACGTTCGTGATGACCTGCGAGACGGTGACATAATTCGCCACCGAGTTGATCTCCAGATGTTGGTTACCATGCTGCGCCGTCATGGCACCGAATGTCCCGTTCCACAGTTCGATGCCTACGCTATTGTTCAGGCTGTCCATGGCTGTCCAGCCAGGAATGGAACTGTACGTCTGCGGGTTGTTTGGGTTGGTAAGCACCGGGACTTCAAAACTGCCGTTGATCACCAGTTCGTTGGTGCAGGGCTCGCAGTCGTAGTCTGGCAAGTGTTGAACGAATACGCCCTGCCCCTCCGCAATCACCGGCAAAGGCGGCGTCCAACCAATGTTGTCATAAGTATACGTGACAAAGGTCACGCCATTCCAGATCAACACCTGGTCGCCACACTCCGGCGGGCAACTCGAGAGATCTGCCCATGTCGCGGGACCGGTGCCATACGCTCCGACCAGAACCAAACCAGTGGCCGGTGGCAAGCAAGGCGGCGGACAGTCTGGCTCGCAACCGCAGATGATCAGACTGTAAGTCGCCCCCGGATTGAACAATCCAAACCCGGTCCCGCACGGGATCGTCCAATTGATCGGAGCAGAACCCAAGTCCACCCAACCACCGAAGCCGGTGTCGTAATACGCCACGTCGTACGTCTGGGAGGTGACATTCCATATGTACAATTGCGTTCCATCCGGGACATTCAAATCGGTGAGTTTCAACCCGTTGGTTCCCTGGCAAAGATTATTCGCAAGATAATTGTATCCCGGGACAACCGTGTTGGTGTAACAGACCGGGTACGGCTGCAGGCAATCGTCGCAACAATTTGTCGGACACGTGACGGTCACGTAGTTCGTGCAGGTGACCAAGTTCGTGCAGCCGTCAGCAACGGTGAATACCACCGGATGGACGCCGGCGCCGACCTGGGTAAGGAGCGGCGTCTGCGCGATTGTGACCGACCCGCAGTTGTCTGTGGCCATGATCTGGCCACGCATATCAGGGATCGTGACGAGGCAGTTGGAATTCCCGACGAAGGTCACATTGGTCGCACACTGATGGATGGTTGGCGCAGTGAGGTCGACCAGCGTCACCGTCTGGGTGCAGGTGGAAATGTTGGTCAGGCAATCAATGATCTGCCAGATACGGGTGATTTGCTTCGGGCAGATCCCGTTGGTGAAGCTGGCAAGCGTGTCAATCGTCACGTTTGTGCCACAGCAGTTGGTCGTGAAAGTCGGCGGGGTGAAACTCCACGCTGTATCGCAATCAACTACCAAGTTGGTCGCGCAATCGATAATCGGCGTACAGGGATTCGTGCAACTACCGGTGACTGAAAAATATGTCGTGTCATCCAGCACCAACGACCCGTACGTGTTATAAACCGTCGCAGTGTATTGATAATTCCCTTCCGGCAGGATCAGCGGAATCTGCGCTTCGTTCTGCAACAAGGTCTGGGTCGTGAACGGTACCTGGTTGATGGTGAAAGGTCCGACCGTGTAGCCCGGCCCGGTGCCACTTACCGTGATGGTCGCATAATTGTAAGTCACCAGTCCGGGGTAAAGGTTCACCACCTGAGCCGTGTAGAGGCCGAAGCAATGATCGATGTTTCGCGTCAAAGTCGTCCCACAGGTGATGACCTGATTGCTGAACTGCGGCGCAGTTTCATGGATGGTGTAGGCCAGATTGACCGGGGCGCCGAAAACCAGGTGCAGATCATTCATGCTCCACAGGCTGTCCTCGCCCATGAGTCCCGCCATCCGCAGTTTGTAATCGCCCGCGTATCGATAGCGATTGACCCCGATCAACCCATCCATGCCCAGCGGATTCTTGAATTCGGTCACCGCGGAACCACCACCGAGACTTGTCAGCGGTGGCGGCAACAGCGTCGCGCCTGCAGAGAGTCCGCCCGTTGCTTTGATATAGGAAAGATAATGGCTGGCGAAATTCACGTTCTGCAGCGTTGGATCGGGCGGAAATCCCGGGGTGGGAGCTGGATCGTGGGGCAGTCCGTTCCCATCATAAGCCGCAAACTGTAACTTGCTCAACGCCGGCGTACCGCCCCAGTACCCGGGATCTACCGGCCCATCCAAGGTGATCGTACCGCGCACGATGCCCGGATTCTGAGGGCACATCACGAACGCGTCGCCCACATCGGTGATCGCACCGCACGGGACGTAGACCGGGTAAAGCACGGGCGAGACGAAATACTCATAGTCATCGAAGGCGCTCAAACTCATCGTCGCCTGCATACGATACGGCGTGTTGGGAATCGGATACTGCCCCAGGACGTAGGCATCCGATGCTACCGGGGTCAACTGGAAGGTACCGGGCATGGCCGCGAGGTTTGCAGCAGCCGAATTACCGGCCGGACCATTGTAGGCGCGGATATTCACCAAGGATGCCGGGGTCATCGCGCCCAAGATGTCGAGGTTGCCCCGGAGGTCGCCATAACACGGCGGTGGGTAGGTCGTGTTCGTCACTCCGTAGCAATTCGTGGTCGTGATGAGAATGTCGGTGTTCGTGCAAGGCGGCACCAATCCGGTGTGGATCGTGATGGGCGGCATGTAGGTCAATCCAAAGTTCAGCGCCGGCACCGCATAGGCAATCGTCAGCGTGTATGCCCGGTTGGCACGCACCAGCAATCCGAGATCGTTGATCGTAGTCGGACCGGGCAACGCCAGACTTGCCTGAACGGTATCGGCGGAACCCGGGATGGTGCCGGATGAAACTCCGTTGGCAATGGTGCGCGGCCAGGTCCAATTCTGAAATAGCGGAACAGTCACGCCGCCACCGATGGTTTCGTTGAGCGGCGGTGGGATTGCGACATTCTCGAGCGTGGCAGTGATGGTGGCATTGTAGACAGTGATAAGCGTGCCATCGGCACACTTCAGCGAGATGCGTAACAGCCCGTTCAACTCCTCGTACACAACCGGGGTTTCCAGCGCGGGCGGCGCACATTCATTCGGGAACTGACCCACGGCAAGTTGTTGCTCCAGGACATACTTCTGGCCGTTCTGCAAAGTCAGCGTGGTATTGATATCCCAAGGGTACGGCTGGGGCCCGGTTGCTTGCAGCGATGGCACCGGCAGCTTGCCCGTCGGATCCGCACTGGCTGCCGCTACGTCCTGATAATACTGGAACGGTACTTTGAAATCGATCGGCGCCATTGGTGGAACGGTAACCGGCGTTTGCACCGGGTAGGTATTTCCGACGGCGCTGATGGTCGACAGCGTCTTCGTCCAGCCTTCGAGGTAGAATGGATAACAGTCCGGCACGGCGTACGGCGGGACAAAGGGCGCGGGTAGGAACAATGTCCAATGCGGAGGCACGACCTGATTCGCCGGCGGCATCTTTGTGGAACTGGTGACTGACACCACAGGATTGCCGGCGAGAAAATCACTGACCGGAGTGTCCATCGCCCCGTTGTTGGTGTCGCAGTCGCACCCAAACGCAATCTGGGCGGTAAAGTTGCCAGGCGGATACTGCACTGCCAGCGCAGTCATCGTCGCGGCGGCGAGATTGCCAGCCAGAATCCACAAGCAGATTTGGCGAAGGATAGGAGCGTAGGTTTTCATGGTGTCATCCTGATGGGTTGCTGTTCCATTGCCTTCCTTCGCCAGCGCCTCCTGAAAGGTGCGAATAATCTTTGGCCGGATTTCCACACAGCCGCCTACCACTTCGGCACCCGATAATGAAGAGGACTTGAAGTAGGAAGAATCGACTGCCCGGCTGGAGCCGGGCGCATTCTACGGTTCGATCCGCCCGGCCAACCCTTGGGAAACTGGCGCATGGAAGAGCTGTAACTCCCCGGCCGAATCGCTGACTCCAAGCCATTCGCCGTTGGGCGAGAACGCCGTCAGGGCAAAAATCCGTCCCGCCGGCAATACATGGATCGTCGCGAGTTCACGTTTGGTTGCCAGATGCCAGAGTTTGAGCTGGCCGTCGCGCCCGCCGCTCGCCAGCGTCCGGCCATCCGGTGCATAGGCTACTGTGAACAGAAAATCTTGATGGCCGGCCAGCTGCGCCGTGTTCTGCCGTAAGCCTGAATCCCACAGGTTCACCGTGTTGCCCTGTCGCAGACCGCCCACTGCGATCTCCGCGCCGTCTGGCGACACCGCCAACGGCAGTTCACCGATTGCGCCAAATAGTTTCCAGCCGCCTGGATTTAGTGCCGGCAGTGTCCACGCCCTCAACTCCGGGAAATCGAAACTAGCGCCTACCAACATCCGGCCATCCGCAGAGAAGGCCAATGCGTTCGCCACCGCTGCTGTGGTGCGACGGCTGTAACCTACGCTGGCTTTGAATGCCTGGGCCGCCGATGAAAGCAATCGTCCGCTCGTCGTGTCCCACAACGCCACGCTACCATCGCGGTAGCCCGTGGCCACTGCCTGACCATCCGGTGAAAGCGCGATTGCCGTACACCGCTCACGGATCTTGGCGAGCAGAGGGGGCCGCAATTCTCCCGTCACGCCGTTATCGGTTGCTGCGTACCGATGCACCCTGGGTGCTTCATTTGTTTCGCCAATACAAGCAGTGATCACGTCACCGTTCGGCGCAAACCCGGCGCTTTGAAAGAATGGGGCCGCCCACTCCCGCACCAGCCGTCGCGACGGTAACTCCCAAAGCCGCGCAAATCCGTTTGTACCCTGCGTTACCAACCGATGCCCATCCGCAGAAAATGCGTAGGGTCCGAACACATTCGACAGCACCGGCACCGGTGATGGTGGCGTCACCTCCCAAAAACGCACCGTGCCATCGTAACCACCGCTGACCAATCGCTGGCCGTCCGGCGAGAACGCCAAAGCATACACCGCCGCCCGATGCCCGTGAAGTTGGCGTACCTCCCGCCGTGTCGCCAAATCCCACAGATGAATTGCCTGATCCGTGCCTCCCGCCGCCACGAGTTTTCCGTCGGGCGAAACGGCAACCGCATAGCCGCGCCCGATCATGCCGGTCAATCTCCCGACGTGTCGTTGCGCTGGCACGTCGAACAATTCAATGGTCGGGTTGTGCAGATTAACCGCCACCAAAGTTTCCCCGTCCGGTGTGAATGCCATCTGATGCACGAAAAGATACCCGTCGAACGAGGTGTCGAGGGATGCTACCGGTTTGCGGTCTGTCACCCGCTCCAGCCAGATGCGTTTGCGCGCGACATCCCAACCGGCGAGATGCCGCCCGTCCGGGGTCACGGTGAGTGCCTCGGTCCGGCCGATCGTATCCGCGGATACCACCGCGCCACATGCCAAGTCCATGGTCCCCAATGCGGCGTACTCAGGGTGCGGGGAAATGAATGCCACCGCCGCATCCGTCCGGGAACAAACGGCATCTTTGAATCCATTGGTCACCAGCGACCAGACCATCCGCCCCGAATCGCCGTCCCAGAAACTCAATCGCTCCGGGGTGCAAGTCAGTACATGGCGACTATCGGCGGTGATGGCCGCATGCGTTTCCACCCGCTTCGGCAGCTCGTAATATTTGTCCGAATAGGCCGGCAACAATCCGGGATGATTGGGCTCCACCAACGTCCGCAACCGTTCCTCCCGGATACCATCCCAGATTATCGTCGTGCCGTCAGCACTGGACGAAACTACCAGCTTGCCGTCCCCCGACCACGCGACGGTGTTCACCCAACTGCGGTGTGCTCCGGCAAAAGTTGTGTGCGATTCACCTTGGGCCTTCTGCCACAGCCAGCGCCATTCGAACCCGCGCAAATCCGACATCTCCGGAGTCGCGGGGATTTGGGATGCCAGAGCGCGCCAGGCCTGGTCGTAATTCCGCTCGCCAAATGCCTGATCAGCCAACGCCACGTTGCCGGCGTAGAGGTTCTGCTGCGTGATGCGCACCTGTTCGCGCGCCAGATTGCGTTCGTTAGCGATCCGGGCGCCCGTCGCCAGCAACACGGCGATGACCACCGCAGGCGCAAGCACCGTCAGCGCCAGCAATCCCGCCCGGGCCGGATGCCGGCGGGTCCACTTGGCGGCCTGTTCCCAGAGTTGCGACGGGCGGGCGAGGATCGGCTCGTGTCGCTGCCAGCGTTCCAAGTCTTCCGCCAGTGCCAGCGCCGACCCATAACGCCGTGCCGGCTCCTTCTCCAGGCATTTGAGGCAGATCGTTTCCAGATCCCGATCCACGCGCGTGTGGACGGAACTGGGCCGTGTGGGCTCACGTTCCATCACCTGACGCATGGTTTCCAACGGCGTCGCAGCGCGAAAAGGCGGTCGCCCAGCGATCAGCTCGTAGAGAATCGCCCCCAGGCTGTAAACGTCGGCCGCGGTCGTTGTGGATTTGGATTTGCCGGAGGCTTGTTCCGGCGCCATGTATTCCGGCGTGCCGAGCGCCGCACCCGTGACTGTCAGTTCCAGCCCGTTGATGGATCCACCGTCCCCGCCAAAATATTTTGCCAGCCCAAAATCCGTGATGTGCGGCTCGCCGTGGGCATCGAACAGGATATTGGCCGGCTTCAAATCCCTGTGGAGAATTCCCCGCTCATGCGCGTGATGCACTGCCCGCGCCACCTTGGAAATGATCAACGCCGCTTCGCGCAACTCAAACCCGGTCCGCCGCCCGGCTGGCGGTTCGCCCCGGCCCAGTCTGCGCGCCAAAGGTCCGCCCTCCATAAACTTCATGCTGAAATAAGGACGGCCTTCATGCTCACCGACTTCGTAAACAGACACGATGTTCGGATGTTCCAGACCGGCTGCGGCCTCCGCTTCGCTCCGAAAACGGTTCAACTCCACTTCACTCGCAAACTGACCGGCAAGAATCATCTTTAGCGCCACCACCCGGTCAAGGCTCACCTGGCGCGCGCGGTACACCACCCCCATGCCGCCGCGGGCGATTTCTTCCAGCAGCTCGTAGTCGCCCACCCGTCGACCGGCCGCCGGCAGCGGTGTGCCCGCACCCGGCGCAAGCAGAGCGGCGTGAATAGTTGGATCGGTCAGGGCGGCGGTAAACAAGCACGAGGCGCAAAGTGACCGCGGCCAGCGGGGCGGCAATGGATGCTGACACTTCGAGCAATGGCCTTGGTGGTTCATCTTCTCACTATTGCTTCGCCATTGTCACTGGTAAGGCGCGGGAAAATGCGGGACGCCGCACCACGGCTCACTTCATTCCCGGGCCAACGCCGCCAACAGATGGCGGATCTCAGATTCGATCTCTCCTGGCTCAGAAACGGTCTGGGCGATCTCTGCGCGGAACAGTTCGCCGTAACGGCAGCGCAAACGGTAAACGGCGGATTTGAGTGCGGATTCTGTCACCCCAAGCCGCCCCGCCATCGTGGCGAACGGCGCGCTGCCTTTGTCCTCGACCAGATACGGTTGAAGATTATCCCAGCCCAACGCATGCTGCCGGTACTCTGCCTCCAGCCGCGTCAACACCCGCTCCAACACTGCCTCCGCCCACCGGCGTTCAAACAAGGTTTCCGGTGTCGTGGCATCGACCGGCTCCAGCCCGTAACGGGCTTCTGCCGCTTGCACATCGAGCGAGGAGATCTCCGCTCCGCCGCCCCGCTTCAGGCGATTCTCCCGGCGCCACTCGCCGACCATCATCCGTTTGAGCAACATGAGCAGGTAAGAACGGAACCGACCCTTGGCGGGATCGGCCTGTTGCAACGCGTCGCCGGCAAGCAGGCGGGCGAAAAACTCCTGGGTCAGATCTTGTGCCGCTTCGGGAGCATGCCCGGCCCGGCGCACGAAGGCGTAAAGCGGATACCAATAGCTGCGGCACAACGCCTCCAACGCAGCCGCGCGCTCGGCCGGACTGACAGCACCGACGCGCAACACGACAGACCACTGCGTCGT
>Ga0315910_10000192_pt1 | contig 68710 bp, 49 predicted proteins | sample EdamamesoilMG_FD_204470 | JGI IMG/M metagenome (GOLD analysis project Ga0315910, IMG submission 204470) | Garden soil microbial communities collected in Santa Monica, California, United States - Edamame soil | ecosystem: Environmental > Terrestrial > Soil > Garden | place: USA: California... | reverse complement strand
TGGCCAGATGTACTACATATCATGGACGTTTGATGAATTCTTCAATTAACCAAACGCTAACATTTACGACTATGAAAGCATTAAAATATATTCTCTACAGTATGGTGCTGGTATTTGCAGGCGCCTGCACGCAGGAAGTAATTGATCTCAAAGAACCAGAGCCACCCGCACCCGATACTTCGTGCGAAGATGCCGTGGCCGGCACAGTAGATTTCACCAAGTTTGTTGCGCTGGGCAGTTCATACACTTCTGGATTCCAAGCAGGAGCACTATACAACGCTGGTCAAAATACCTCTCTTGCCAAAATACTAGCAACTCAATTTGAGTGTGCCGGTGGCGGGGTGTTTAACCAACCCAGTATTAACTCGGATTATGGTTACAACATTTTTGTATCACCTAATCCTCCTGCTGACAATCAGGTGAGAGGGCGTTACTTACTTCAAGGCACACCACCTGCACCCTCCCCTTATAAATTTCCGTTAGGAGATCTGAGCTCTGCACCAAATCCTACTGCTAATCCTGGCTTCATGTATACGGGCTCAGCTGGTGCCGTTACATCAAATCAGTTAAATAATTTTAGTGTTCAGGCAGTTCTCTTAGGGCAAGCAATTGCTGTTACAGAAACTGGCGATTGGACAAAAGCTGACATTGATCCTGGTACTGCTGGTGCGCAGCCACATCCGTACTTTAATCCTTTTTATGCAAGGTTTGCTTCTGCTCCGGGAACATCAACAATGCTAGGAGATGCCATTGGCTCACTTACAAATGGAGGCACTTTCTTTTTGTACTGGTTAGGAATGGATGATGTGCTACTTTATGCCGCCTTTGGAGGTAATAATGATATGAGCACCCCAGCGTCAACAAGACCTCCACTAACACCTCTTGATTTTGTTGATGCTCAAAATCCAGGCTTTAAGTATCTATATGACGCTGGTATCAACGGAATTATGGCCAACGCCTCGTTAGAAGGCGTAGTTGCTAACTATCCGGATATTTTTACAATGCCTCATTTCACATCGGTCAAATGGAATCAAATTCCGCTAGCAGAATCTAACGTGACACAACTTGCTGCCCTAAAGGCTGGTTACAATGCCTTTCTAGACGGAATGGTTGGCGCCACTGTAATCACTGCGGATGAAGCGACTAAGCGAAAACTTGACTATGTGGTTGGTCAGAATGCAATCTTGATTAATGACGAAACGCTTACCGACTTATCACCCTACATGACTGGGGATTATGCAGCTCTACTTCCTTATGCCAGAGCTCGCCAGACAAAAAGCACAGATATAATACCTATTTCTGCCGGAGAGATATTGGGTAAGGAAGCTGCTCCAGGTCAGGTCTTTGGAGTATCCGTTCCAATTGGGGATCGCTATGCCTTAATTCCTACTGAAATAGCTGAAATCAATACACGACTTGCTGATTTTAATGCTCATATTAAATCTGTTGCCGATGCTAAGCCTACTCGCCTTGCTTTTGCAGATATTAATAAGGCAATGAAAGATTTTATTACAGCTAGGGTTTACATTATTGATGGAGTTACCATTACACCAGCAATCACACCCCCCACAGGTATTTATTCTGAGGAAGGATTACATCCTAATAGTAGAGGTTATGCATTTATGGCAAATGTTTTCATTGACGCCATAAATATAAAATTCGGGTCTACTGTTCCGAGGGTCAATATTGGTCAATACGGTGCAACAGGACTTCCAGTAAACCCCTAACTTATCGATTTGATAAAAAAATAGCTGCCACCCGGCAGCTATTTTTTTTTAATAAGAAACATAATCACTACGGCTTGCTTACTTCCAACCCCTCCTCCTTCCACGCGCCCATACCCCCGTCAAGTCCATAAACATTTTCAAAGCCTTTCGTTTTCATCAAGTCAACAGTTTTGCCGCTTCTTCCACCCGAGGCGCAGTAGACAAAATAGGTTTTACTTTTATCCAGTGAGCTGATCTGCTGATCGAAATCCGTTGCCGTGAAATCGAGCACACTTGCTCCGGGTATAATGCCTTCTGCTACTTCTTCGGGTGTGCGCACATCCAGCAGCACTGCGCCAGGGGTGGCCGCATACGTTACCTTGAATTCTTGTGGTGCCAGGTTTGTTTCTTCACGACTTGAACAAGCAAACACTAAAAAAAACAACCCGATGAACGCTATATTTTTCATACCACTATTTTTAATTCTTACTTAAATATACCCTGCCATTTTATAGGCAACAATACCTACCCATTCCTTAATCAATTTCTGCCAGGTGTTAAGCGCTTCAACTTTAGGAACAATAAACGCATCGGGGTAGTAATGCCGTGGGTGCGAATAAAAATCAGTACTAAATGGTGTTAGCGACAATCCTACTTTTTGGTAACACGCCAGCGAACGTCTCATGTGAAAAGCCGAAGTAATCAACAAACAGTCTTCAGCACGAATGTTCAGGGTGTCCAGCAATTTCTCTACCTCCACAGCCGACTCGTGTGTGTTTCGTGTTTCACCCTCCAGTAAGATGTCAACAGAATCCACGCCCATCAGCATCATGGCACGCTGAAATTTATTGGCTTCGGGTTCTTCGGCTTCTGTTAGTCGGCCGCTGCCGCCACTGATGAGTATTTTTCTGATCAACCCAAGCTTGTAAAGCTGCACCGTGTGCGTAACGCGATCGGCCCCACGCTGAAAGTAAATCCGGTCGTCAGGTTCCAGAAGAGGAATGGTTGCGCCTGTAAGTACGATTCCCATTTCGTACTTGCGCATAGCAGCGTAGGCTGTGGTTTTAATTTCCCAGCTGCGCATTACTTCATTCGCGATAAAATCATTGGAGAAGAATAACAACAACGAAAGGCCAGCCCAGAACGTGATTTTTTTCCACCGCTGATTTTTTAACCCTGCCGAAAGCAGCAGCAACACGCACACTACGGTAAGCGGCATAACCAGGTATTGCAATACTTTTGACAGAACAAAAAACATGATTCGGGTTAGTTCAACTATTACTCTCTGCCCCTACTACGGTTGCTACTTTCTGCGATGCAACGGATTGGACAAGCTACCAATCCCATCAATGATCCTGCGCAACAAGTCGATATAAAGTGTTAACGCCAGCACCAGCGACATCGACCAGATTACCCCGGTGTTGAACCAGAACGTATCGACATCGCGCCCGAGGAAATGTTTTGCCGGCATATAGAACTGTGCATCAAAATCGATGGCGTGTTCCGGGTCAGGATCTTTATAAATCGGGTATACCTTCTGAATGAGCTTACCATCTTTTTCGATAATGCGATGAGTCTCCGAAAGATTTTTTACCAACTCGGTAATAGCTTCATTGTGATACGCTTCGCGATAACGGGCAAAGGCAGCTTCTTTCTCCGGACTGTTTGTGTTCTCCAGGATCATTTGCTCCCGTTTGCGATCAGCTCCATTATAGCGTCTTACATAAACCTGCTTAAGACTTTCAATGTACGTTGACGCTTTTTGATAGGCTGTCGAATCAAATTTAGCCGGCACGAGGGCTTCCAGCACTTCAGATTCTCCCTCTGCGTCTTTCAACTCATGTGTAATTTCTCTTCGCACCAGGTCCAGGTTTGTGGCTACTTTCTGTTTTACGATAGGGTCGTTCGACTGAAAGTTATTCAGGCAGTATTGAAGTCGTGTTTCCAGTTCGGGTATGAGGTAAACCTTCATGTAGTCGGCATTGGCCATTGCTTTGTCGTACAAATAAAACTCACGTTCAAAGGCATTGTCCTTAAACTGCGTAACCATCGAAGCTTCAAAGGCCCAGCGTGAGGCCATGAGGTCGCCCACAAACGGAACGGTAGCACTGTTTCCGATGGCAGGATTCAGTTTATCAAACTTCACCACAACGCCACTCAGAATAAGTTGCGGAATTAACAGCAGTGGAATCAGGATGTAGATCGTTACAGCCGAATTAAATCCCGAAGAAATATTCAGCCCCAGCAAATTGGCAAAACAGGAAGTAGTAAACAAAATAAACCAATGATTGAAAAACATGCCCTCAATTTCAAGCAGGTAATTCCCGACCAACACAAAGCAAAGTGTTTGAATAGCTGATAGGATAAAGAGTATAGAAATCTTGGAGAGTATATAACTACTGCGGCTCAGATGAAGAAATGCTTCACGCTTTAAGATTTTTCGATCGCGAATAATTTCTTCGGCACTCACCGTTAACCCCATGAAGAGCGCCACAATCACACTCATAAACAGGTAGGCCGGTATGTTCAGGTTTTTTCCAAACACATACCCAACCAACTGCTTGTCGTCTTCATTGTAATAGCGCACGATCATCGCCAGGATAAATGCCAGCACGGGTGCCTCCAACAAATTGATGATCATGTATTGGCGATTGTGAATTTTCGCCTGGATATCGCGCATGGAGAACAGGTGCGCCTGCTTAACGCGTGTTGGAATATTCAATGTTGAATGCGGAACCTCTTTTGAGGTTTCTACCGCAAACGGACGGTAATTCTGCGCATAAATTGAATTCCATTGTTCGGCCGTAATCTTTCGCTCGTTGGTAAAATGGCCGTACTCGTTAATAACCTTCGTCTCAATGATGTTGAATATCTGCTCCGGATTTACGTTGCCGCATTCATGACATTCGCCTTCATCGCTGTTCGCGAGATTAATACTCTTCTTAAAGTACACCACAGCATCCACCGGATTTCCATAATAAATCTGATAGCCCCCGGAGTCAAGAATCAACAGCTTATCAAACATCTTAAAAATATCGGATGAAGGCTGATGAATTACCGCGAACACTAACTTTCCTTTTAATGATAATTCTTTCAACAGGTCGATAATGTTTTCAGAATCGCGCGAAGAAAGTCCGCTGGTAGGTTCATCGCAGAAGAGTACAGCCGGTTCGCGTAGCAACTCCAATCCGATGTTGAGGCGTTTCCGTTGGCCTCCGCTAATCGTTTTACGAAGTGGCGAGCCTACTTTTAAGTCCTTTGTTTCTTCCAGCCCCAGGTCTTCGAGCACTTTCATTACCAGGGTATCAATCTCAGCTTCGTGTTTTGAACTGAAACAAAGTTTCGCGGCATAGTACAGGTTCTGATAAACGGTGAGATCTTCAATAAGTAAGTCATCCTGCGGAACAAACCCGATAACCCCTTCAATCTTCTCGGGTGTCTGATGAATGTCTATACCATTAATCAACACGTGTCCCTGCGATGGTTTTTCCGATCCGTTCAACACATGCAACAAGGTAGACTTACCTGCACCGCTGGCGCCCATCAGGGCAATCAGGTTACCCGATTCTTCCGCCAGGCTTACATCGCGCAAGCCCAGCCGGCCGTTCTTAAATTTGTAGTTGAGTTTTTTTGCTTCGAACGAAAGGCGTGGAAAATCGCCAAACTTTTTAAACCTGTTGAGCAGGTCACCATAATAAACAGGTTCATCTTTATCCCAGCGCAACGTACTGCCCACTGCCAGCACAGCAATTTTGCCGCTCTTTACGGGAACGCCATTCAAATACACATCCGATTGGCCTAAGTATTTAATGAAATAAATTTCAACTTGTTCGATGTAAACAACCGCAATAAACCCGTTGAGTTCATTTCGTTGAATATGGTGTACATTTTTAAATACTTCCGATGATGAAGTACTGATCAGTAAAATATGATCGTGATCAAGTTGTTGTGGTTCTTTACCAAACACAAATACCCGAATGGCTTCCATCTCCTCTTCGGATATCCGAAAGTTTGAACCCACCGCTTTTACCAGGTCAATCTCCCGCGAAGTAACCTTCTCGTCAGCTTGAATGATGTTGAGAAGCTCCAGCAGGATTACCACTTTTTGCTTCTGGGTAAGTTCTGGATTTACCTCGGCACACAAGGTGGCCACGCGCGCCAGTTCTTCGTTTATTTCTCCGGTTTTGTGAGGCAGTGATTGAATGTACTCATCAAAAAAACGAATGTAGGGTTCTACAGCACTGCGGCTCAGATGATCCTCCAAAAACGTACGCACCAGATCACGTTCCTGATGGGTTACTTCATCTTCTCTGGCGACCAAAGCAAACAGTCTGAGAATTGCTTTGAGTAAAGGTTCACTCATGGTAAAGTTTTCGTGTAGTTAAAGATAATCAAAGATGAGTAATGGAAAACAAAAAGGACTGGCAATTACCAGTCCTTCTTCAATATGTTTATGACTAAATCGTTCTATTCAACAATGCCGTTACGCATTCTTTCAACGATGGCAGAAACCTCCTGAAGATTCTTGTCTGAAAGAACCAGGTCGCCACGGTTCTGTTTGATTTGCTCTTCAATGTTCAGGGCTGCATAAGCCTTATCCAGTTCGCTAAGATCAGCAACAATGGCTGTTACCGGATCAGTCTGTTCAACCGTTTGAAGCATCTTCAACAGTTCGCCTACTGATTTCTTCTGTTGCAGCACAACGCGCATCAGCGGTGTTAACACTTGGATGCGCTTGTCATCCGGCAACAGGTTCTTGGGATACGAATTGATCAATCCGGTTGAGATATGAAGACCCTCAATGAAACTTCCGGCCACAATCAGGGAAGAAAGCTTGTTACGGCTGTCATCCTTCAGAAAATTTTCTGTCTTCTTAATGGTTTGATCCAGCAAATGAGTTAATGAATCTTTGTTGGAGATATTCGCTTCAAAGCGCTTAAGTATCTCCACATCAAACGATCCGATCACACCAAGTTGGTCGGCCAGGGTCTTACAGGAACCCAGATAATCGATAGCTTCCTGCGACTTATCGTATGAGCTGAGGTAGCCAATATCGGCTGCATAAATACCCAGGTTAAGGGCAGCCTTATCGGTGCGTGTTGCATATTGATCAACTTTTGTACGGCTGTTCAAAAGCCCTTCGTTGAATTCAGCCCCCGTAGCCTGAAGAAGGTAAGGAATTTCGGATGGCGAGGGTATATTATAGACTACTTCTTCAATCTGTTGTTTCAGGCTCTCCTCGTTTGCCTCATCGAATGCTTTGCTATTGTCTTTATTGTTCGAAGGACCACAGGACGTCATTCCAATGGCAACGGAAGCACTTAAGCCGAAGTAAATCAGACGGTTGAATTTCATAGTGAAGATTAGGTTTAGAAATTCAAGTTTACTACATTTTTCAAACCTTTAAAACCTGCGAATTACAATTTTGGGGCTTTTTTTTCAGCGATCGGTTACTTTTTCGTAATATTATTTATGCACCTTTGTTCAATTGTGTATGACCAGACTTGTTAATAAAACCGTATTGATAGACGACAGCGACATTGACCTTTTCATTCAGCGAAGGTTCCTGGAGGTGTACAATTTTTCCAACCAGTTGCACCTCTATAAGTCTGCTGAAGAGGCGCTTGACTGGCTGAAAAATATCAATGGCGAACCTGCTCCTGATGTTATCTTCCTCGACCTGAATATGCCCGAGATTGATGGTTTTTCTTTTCTGAAGAACTTTGAAGGCTTACCCGAAAAGGTGACTACGAAATCAAAAATAGTGGTGCTAACCAGTTCCAATAATGTTAAAGACCGCGAACAGGCATTTTCGTTTACCAACGTCATTCAGTTCATCACCAAGCCGCTGAAACAGGCCGACATCGAAGACCTGAAAAAAATAATCACCGAAAACTAGGAATACCACCCCGAGCACGGGACTTGGAACCGGGAACTTTAAATTTAACGGTCAAGCCAATCCTTAAATTCCTGTACACGCTCACGCGCCACAATCACATCAGTGTCGGACGAACCTTTCAACACCAATTTTAACCGGCTGTTGGTATAACTGATTATGTCTTGTATGGCGTTCGAACTTACCAGGTACTTTCGGTTGATGCGGAAGAATGCTGATGGATCGATCAGATCGTCTAACTGTTCTAAAGTAAAATCTAGAATCAGGTTCCGGTTGTCGGTGGTGCAGCAGAAGGTTGTCTTCTCCTGGCTATAGAAGTATAGAATGTTCCCGACCTCCACCGTTTTGAGATGCTCGCCTACCTTGATAACAAACCTGCTCTTATACCGCCTGGTTAGCAAGTCGACTGCCTGCCCGATGTTACTGAGCAAAGCGCTGGTTTGTAAATCGCCTTTCGACATGGTTTTAAATTTCTGCAATGCAGTCGCAAGTTCGTCTTTATCGACAGGCTTCAGAATATAATCGATGCTGTTAACCTTGAAGGCACGCAACGCATACGCGTCATACGCGGTAGTGAAGATGATGGGCGATTTTACCTCGCATTGTTCAAAGATCAGAAAGCTTACCCCATCAGCCAGTTGAATGTCCATAAAAATCAAGTCAGGCGGAGGATTGGATTTCAACCATTCCACCGCGCGCTTCACGGTATCCAGTTTCGCCAGAATAAAAACCGAAGGTTCCAGGCTTTTAACCAGCGTCTCCAGGCGTTGGGCCGCCAGGGGCTCATCTTCTATCAATAATACCTTCATGAAACTGAAATGATGGGAAGTTTAACAATAAACTTATCGTTCTGAATAATTTCTACTTTCTTATCGCTGAGAAAAGCATAGCGCCTGGTAATATTTTCCAACCCTATTCCCGGTGACTCTTCGGTTAGCACACTTTTTTTCTGCAGATTATTTTCAACTACAATGTAGTCTGCCTCCTGGTAAATTCTGACCGTAAGGGGATTCTCCTCCGACACGATATTATGCTTGATGGCATTTTCAATTAACATCTGCAATACCAGCGGAGCCACCATACTCTTTACATCATGAAGTTCAAGTTGTGCCTTAAGCTTGTCGCCAAAGCGGATTTGCTGAAGGTATAAATATGAATCTAAAAATCGTTTTTCCTCCCCTAAGGAGACTACTTCCTTCTCGCGGGTATCCAAAACATAGCGATAAACTTCAGAAAGCTGCTTGATGAACTTTACAGCCTTATCCTGATCTTCATACACAAGACTGGTTAGTGCATTTAGTGTGTTGAAAAGAAAATGCGGATTAACCTGATTGCGCAGGCTTTCATACCGGGCGGTTACACTTTCGCGCTGATGACGCTCAGACTCTATAATGGCTTTTCGCCAGAAAAGAAAAAATTCGCGGGCATGCAGAAACGTAGAAATGATAATGGTAAAGACGATTGAAAAATAAATTGTCATGCGAAAGCCGCGACCAAAATTAAAGTCGAAAGCGTATTCAAAGAACAGCATCAGACCGATAACAGCACCCGCAGTGTAGAGAATGGTTGTAACCACACCCCAGAGCAGCCGTTGGATGGGAAAGCGAATCCAGGAGATGAGCCTGTTCATGGTATGCGAGAGCAACGCATTGCCTTTCCATAAAAACAGCCACATAAAAAAGGTAAAGAGCGCTACCAACAAATAACTCTGGTAAGTAGTGCAACGTGGACAGCTAAAGTAGGGCTGAATCAAAGCGATTACAACAAACAACAACAAGTCGCGTAGCTCTCGAAACAAAAATTTCCGGTCGATCGTCATGCTTAAAAATACAAACTTATTGCTTCAGCCCTGCTCGTACATTACTTACACTCCGATTTCATTCTTTCAACCATTGGCTTACCCCAGCGTGGTGCAAGCGGATTGTCGGATTTAAAAGTCTCGAATTTTTCAGCAGCCTTTACATTGGTTGCACACGCGTCTGTTGTGGGCGATCCAAAAAACCGGGCTGTTCCTAATTGCATCTGTGCTAACAAGCCCAGCGCCCGCGGATTTTCAGGATCGAGCGTAACAGCCTTTCCAAACGACTGCATGGCCAACCCTGAATAGCGTTGACCACGTGAGGCCGGATCAACGGTTAGCATCATCATGTAAATAAATCCTTCCAGCGCTATTACTTCCGATTCGTTTGGCACAATTTCCCTGGCATTGGTCAACGCTTTCATCGCCAGATCCAGGTAAGCATCTTTCTTCGAAGCGTCTTTTACATTATCCGACATCATCACGTAACCGAAGGAGGCGTAGTAGTAGGGTTCCCATTTTGTTTTTTCGGCTGCCGAAATTCTTTCGAACATGTTAACGGCCTGCTGCAATTCAGCGACCGAATCTGAAGTATAAACAATCTGAATATTCTTTTGCATGGCAGCGATATACTTTTCATCGTTGGCAAAAAGGGATTGTGCAATAAGCATGATCAATCCAAGAAGTAAAAGCGGAAGTAGTGTTTGATGTTTCATAAAGTATGATGTTTGAGGTATGAGTTTGAGTTATGTGTTTCGGGTTTCGAGTTTCGAGTTATGGTTACGGTGATCGCAACCCGAAACGTTAAACTCGTAATCTACAAGGTTGGCAGTTGATTGATGGATTTGTCTTTTGATAGTGTGATGAAGATGCCCAGGAACAAAAACCGTGGCGCGGCCTGACGTATCGCACGACTTGCATACACGCCATCGGCATCGGGTACTTTACTGTATTCATATCCGAAAATATTGTCGCGTCCCAGCAGGTTGGTACACGAGAAATACACAATCAAGTGTGGTCTCGGCAGGTAGGCTACATTGAAACTCAGGTCGGAATAGTATGGTGTTTTACCCGTGTTAAACTTTGTGCTGTTCGGATCGTTGTACGGTCGGCTGCTGGTGTAACTGTAGGTGAATCCAAGCTGACTTTTAATCGCCTGAATAAAGTGTTTGTAGACCACTGAGAAATTATGACTCGAGGCAAACGTAGGTACAGATGCTGACGGAAAGTTGAGGTAGTCACGCTCCGTGTCCAGGTATGAGTATGAAACCCAGTAGTCGGCATTGCGGATGGATTTGTTATCGCGCCAGAACAGCTCCACTCCTTTGGCGTAGCCATCACCGGCATTGTTTAACGCCAGTGGATTTTCATCGATATACTTCACCAGGTTGCTGTATCGCTTGTAGTAGGTTTCGATTCGAAAGGTTCTGCGATCGTTCACCATCTGGTAATTCAGAATAAAGTGCTCGGCTTTTTCAGGATCGAGTTGATCGTTGATTCGCACAAATTCATTTTTTGCCGTTTGGCGAAACCGGCCGTACGCCAGCGATACCTGTCCATTTTTTCCGGCCTTATAGGCTAGTGAAATTCGAGGATCAACACTGAAACGGTTGATCAGGTTATTGTACTCCAACCGCGCACCAGCCCGTGTCACAAACTTGTTGCTGGCATACAAATCGGCTTCTACAAATCCGGCAGCAATCAACTCATCAAAACCGAGCATGTAGTCGGCTGCATCCGGGCTGGTGTACGCTTGCTCGTACGTGCGACTAATAAGTTCACCACCTGCTTTTAGTTCTACTTTATCAGAAAGCGATCCTTCCACAACAGCCTTGGCATGAAGACCGGCATCAACTTCATCGACACCATCATGCTTGTTAAGGGTTGATGCATTGCGTTGATCGGTGTACGAAATTCCGCCCCGAATTGTCCAGGTATCGTTGAGGGCGTCTTTGTAGAAGCCATTCATGTACCGATAACTGTTGGTGAGGTCATACAGGTACTTAACTGAATTGTCTTCGATGGCATGATTGTAAAGCGAGTATTCCGTATGATTGAAGTTTCCATAAAATTTGAACATACCTGTTTTGCCCACCTGCTGCCGATAGGCCCCAACCGCTTCGAGCGAAGCAGGCGGAGTTTTCCAGTCTATCTCCTGACTAATCAATCCGTAGTATGGACGAATGTTGGTGTATTGAATTTTGCCGGCCACGGAGCCACGCTCCCAGGCCTGCGTGTGCGCCACATCTGCACCAACCGAAAGTATACCAATGTCGGTGCGTGTTGCTTCCGCTTTGTCGCGCGAGTCGAGTACCAATGCCGAAGAAAGCGCCTGGCCATACTCAGCCGAGTACCCACCCGTACTGAAACTGGTACCTTTAAACATGAAGGGAAGAAATCTTCCGCGTGAAGGGGTGTTGGGTGCGGATGGTCCGTAGGCATCGAGTACTACCATGCCATCGATGAACGTGCGTGTTTCATTACCATCACCACCCCGCACGAACAGCCTGCCCGTTTCACCTACCTTTTGTGTGCCGGGCAACGTATTGAGCGCACCGGCAATATCGGCTGTGGCCCCGGCCGTGCTGGCAATATCTACGGCACGAAAAACCGTTCTGCGCGATTCATCACTTGCTGTGAAGGCCCCCGCTGTAATGGTAACAGCTTGCAGTTGATTGATCTCTTCCGGCAGTACTACATTGATAACAAGCGGCTGCCCATTCAATACTACGGCTTGTTGAAATTCTTTGTAGCCCACAAACTTTACCGCCAATACTTTACTTCCTGTTTCCGTGGTTGTGAATTCAAAAGCACCCGTTTCCGATGAACTTGCTCCATCGTAAGTATCCACCAAAAGGATGTTAGCACCGGGCACAGGCTCGCCTTGCTCATCGGTTATTTTTCCTGAAATTTTTGTTTGAGCAGCAATCAGGAAAGCGGCAAATAAAAAGAGGATTGTAAACAGTGTCTTCATGTGATCTTTTTGACGATTACACGGTAAAGATTCGCCAGGCGCATGAGCATTGAAAAAGGGAGTTACTGAAGTGTCGGATCACTAGTACCAACTGAATCCTACCGGTACCGAATTGTTTGAGTCAATCATTGTTTTTACCTTTGTCATCCCTCTTAGCCTTAACCCTTTAGTAAAGAACTGATGACTCGTTTTTGGTTAGCCATTGCTTTTACAGCGTTTGCTTTTATCGGGCATGCCCAATGCCTGACGGATTTTACAAAATTCCTTCCCGAGCCTTCTATCGATTATTCACTGGACTATGGCCGTACAACCGCCATGTACGATGGCATACTAGCGGTAAGCGCTCCAAACAGCGATAAATCTGTACGCCTTGGTGGTGTAGTTTACCTCTACAAAAAAACAGGTAATGACTGGATTGAAATTGGAATTCTTGAACCATCTATACCTCAAGAGGGTCTTTTGTTTGGTTACTCCATCGACATGACCAAAGACTATATCGTTGTGGGCGCTAACGGATATGGAGGTAAAGTTTACATTTTTAAAAAACCGGCTAGTGGCTGGACTTCCGTTCCGGAAATAGCCATTCTATCACAGCCCAACACCTATCAGTTCGGATCGAATTACAGACCGATCGGCACCATTGACATGTCCCAGGATCAACAAACCCTTGTGATTGCTGACCCTTCCTATTGGGACGGCTACAGTGCTGGAGCGTTATTTATTTATCATAAGCAGCCTGAACAAGAATGGAACAATTCCCTGACTCCTGTAAAAATCCTTCCTCCTGAAAATGATATTGATGATCTTGGATCACTTGGTGTAGCGGTGATGGGGAATCGGATTATTGCAAAGACCTTATACGCTCCCACAGGAATTGGAGCAATTTATATTTTTCACGATCCAACCGGCAACTTTACCAATTTTCAGTGGGAGGCGAGACTTGCACCCGGTGAAAACTATGATGAAGGCATGTTTTGGATTGACGGGTTTATCGTGACTCCAGATGGTATTTTTTCACCAGCTGTCCGGACCATAAGTAATGAAAGCATTTTTGGTATTGCCTACTTCGAAATGCCTACCAGTGGTTGGATCAATAACACAAACCCAGTCATGCTATATCCGCAGTCGGGCGATCCAAAAATATTTCTAAATGCCCGACTATCGAAGTCCGATGACTCACCCAATGAATTTTACGCATCGTTTCAAACAGAAGACCGGTCGGGAAGACTTCTGAAATTCTTGAAAAGTCCGACTGGTTGGGCAACGGCCGCCAAAGAGGTGATCTATAATCCCGCACCAGTACCCGATATTCTCAACAACTACTTCAGTTCCTCCCTTGCATCAGACCATAATAACAACGTAGTGACGGGAGCTTCATTCATTCCCAATTCGACAGCACAATTGGCCTTGACCACTTTTAGTAAAACTCCCGATGATCAATGGAATTCTACGTTGCTGTACAATGCCGATAAAAGTACGGTGGGGCACTACTTCGGACGCGCAGTTCTTGGTTTTGAAGATTACATGTTTGTCAGCGCTCCCTATGACGGAACCGTAAAGAACAGCGGAGGGGCGGTTTACTCTTACAAAAAAGTAGGCAGCGCCTGGCAAAAAACAGGAAAAATTATTCCCCCTTTTGCTGGGCGCTATGATGATGTTTTTGGAACAGCGCTGGCCAGTAATGGCGAATATCTTGCTGTGGCTGCTTCAGGATTTGATCCACATGGTAAGGTCTTATTATACAAGAAAAAATCAAGCGACTGGTCTGAGGTAGAACTCATTCAGGAAATTACTCCGGCTGATACCCTGAATCCACAAGCCTCAGGCGATAACATTGCTATGGACGATCAGTGGTTGATTATACCCGCTGTCACCATGATGGAGGGTGCACGCATTCATTTATGTATTTACAGATTCAATGGTACTACCTGGGATAACTTCCAAAATCTTGAGTTGGGCATGGCCAATTTCTTTGCTCGCTCCTCAACGGTAGCCGTTGACATTGAAAACGAGACGATCGTTGCCGGTGGAACAATACTTCAGCTTAATGCCATGGGAAAATGGGAACCTAAATTTCTACTCTATCCCTCCGATCCGGAATCCATGCGGATATCACCTGACTTCACACACTGGATTACCAATGGCTCAATGTTTGGATATTCCGTAGATATCGATGGTGATAACATCTTTATCGGGGCACCAACAAAGGACGATGGCGCCACATGGGATGTTGGTGCCGTGTACGTCTACACCAAAAAACCAGGGCAAAATTGGTCTTCCGGAACGGAGACAACTAAGCTACTACCAAGGGTTCGAGATGAGCGCGAACTTTTCGGGTATTCAATTAAAGCCCTTAACAACACCCTGATCGTTGGTGCTCCTGGTTCTGATTACAATAAAGATGGGGTTACTGCCCGTAATAAACCAGGTCGCGCTTACGTGTTTCAATCACAGGATTATTTCTGGCAAAATGTTACACCTCTGCTAGATTTTACTGGTGACTCGTTTGTTAAAGACTATTTCGGCATGACTGTTAATCTAGACATTACCGACTTTTTCATTTCTGCAACGATCGAAGACAATGCTGGTGATCAACTCTCAGGTTCAGTCTACATAACGCCCACTCCTCCCATCGTAAAACTTGTTCCACCAGTTTGTAACTCCGAAGAATCAATCGATCTCGTTGGCTATCCCTTTGGTGGAGTATGGGCAGGTCCTGGAATTATAAATGCGGATGAAGGAATTTTTGATCCAAAAGTAGCAGGCGTTGGCGTTCATGAGTTCACCTATCAAACGGAAAGCTGTACCTATCTCGGTCGTTTACAAATTGAGGTAAAAGCTCCTCCTCTTGCCAGCCTACTTAGCGAACCGGTAAAATACATCTGCGAGAATGGACCAACCTCAACTATCCTTCAAGTAGAAGAACAAGTTGACGCATACTACCATTGGTACTATCGTGAAAAACCAACTGATCCATTTGAAATGATCGATGGCGTCAGTTCATCCATTATGGTTTCTAATACCGGTGAATACCAGGCCAAGGTCTACAATGAAACTTGTGCGAGTTTTTCATCCATCGTTTCAGTTTCAGTAGAAAGCAATCCAATAGTGATTGGTACAATACCCGTAATTTGTGAGGATGCCATTACCTCCATTCCTTTACAAGCCTCACCAACAGGGGGTACGTGGAGTGGAGGAAATGTTTCTAATAATGCATTTCATGCTGGTGCGCTACCAAACGGAAACTACATAGTTAGGTATAACCTCAAGTCATCCAATCAATGTAATCATTTCAGAGCAGCACTAGTCAAGGTAGAACGAATACCAACCCTAACCTATTCCCGCTCTTCTGCTAATTTGTGTGATGCCGGAAGCGTAAGCCTCTCCCTCCTTCCCAATACGAGCAATCTCACATTCGAGTGGCAGGCTTCAACTCACGCTGGGGTTGAAATACTTCAAAACACTACATCACAAATTACCGTGAAAGACAATGGCACTTATCAGGCCAAAGTAAGCAACACGTACTGTTCAAGAGAGCTTCCACCCTTTGTTGTCAATGACCAATTCTCAATTTCAGTTTCTCCGGCAGAAAACGAATTAAACATCTGCTCCCTAACCCCCTTTTATATTAGAACAAATGGTAAGCCATCCGATTCATTTACATGGTTGTATAGCGAAACTGAAAATGAAAATTCTTCAACCATAAATTCAAATGAAAACCAACTCAAAATCGAACAAGATGGATTCTATCAGGTTCTAGTAGAACGGGGGGTATGCTCATTTACGGGTGAGATTAAGCATGTAACTATAATACCTGGTGACTCACTATTTGTTCCGAATGTATTCACCCCAAATAAAGATGGTTACAATGATCGTTTTCAGGTTGCCACCTTACACGAAACCATCGACATGGTGGTTATGAACCGGTATGGCCTAAAAATCTTTGAAGGTGATGGTATTCAAGGATGGAATGGTGACGAGAGTCCTACCGGAGTGTACTTCTGGCAAATCTTCTATGTTGATTGTGGTGGAAGTCGCCACTCTAAAAAAGGTTCAGTACACTTACTTCGCTAACTAAAGCAAGACCTCAGAATTCCGAGTATTCGATTATTTTTGCGCTTCGAAACTACCAATCATGGCCGACTACAGCAAAGAAGAGATTAAGCGAATTGAGCAAAAATGGCAGGATAAATGGGTGAAAGACGGTGTCTATAAAACTACCCTGGATACCTCAAAACCAAAGTATTACGCCCTCGACATGTTTCCCTATCCTTCCGGTGCCGGACTGCATGTGGGCCACCCGCTCGGATACATTGCTTCCGATATCGTATCGCGTTATAAAAGAACAAAAGGATTCAATGTTCTTCACCCTATGGGGTTTGATTCCTTTGGACTGCCGGCTGAACAATATGCGATTCAAACCGGTCAACACCCTGCTGTTACTACAGCCAAAAACATCGCGACCTATAAACGTCAGTTAAAGCAGATTGCCTTTTCATTCGATTGGGACCGCGAGGTGCAAACATCCGATCCATCCTACTACAAGTGGACCCAGTGGATCTTCGGTCAGTTGTTCAATGCATGGTATAATAAAAAGTCGGGGGCCGAAGGAAAAACTGAACCCATTGCCACACTGATTGCCGAACTGGAACAGAATGGCAACAAAAATATCCAGGCCGTTTGCGATGAAGATACACCCATCATCACAGCCGACCAATGGAAAGCCTTTGACGAAAAAAGCAGTGAAGCGTTTCTGCAAAAATACCGTATCGCCTACCTGAGCGAAACCATGGTAAACTGGTGCGCGGCATTGGGTACGGTACTGTCGAACGATGAAGTAAAAGATGGCGTGAGCGAACGTGGCGGATACCCCGTTGAACGTATCAAGATGATGCAGTGGAGTATGCGCATTACTGCATATGCCGAGCGTTTATTGAAAGGCCTGGATACCATCGACTGGCCTGAGCCCGTAAAAGAAATGCAGCGCAACTGGATTGGAAAGAGTATTGGGTGTGAGTTGGATTTCGCAATTGACCTCACCCCTGGCCCCTCTACAAAGGAGAGGGGAACTGGCTCTGCTCAGGGAAAGGAGACAGCGCAAGATCACATTTTTACAACAGACTCCTCAACATGGCAGGTTCTTAAGGAGTATGCTCGTGAGAATAGAAAGAATCCTACCGAAGCGGAAGATATTGTCTGGCAGGCTGTGAGAAATTCTCAGCTTGGATATAAGTTCAGAAGACAACACGCCATCGATGCATTCATTGTCGATTTTGTTTGTCTTGAAAAGAACCTCATTATTGAAATCGATGGTGCCATCCATGAAAAGCAAAAAGAAGCCGATGAATTCCGCACAGGAATATTGAATCAAAATGGCTTTAAGGTAATTCGATTTACCAATGATGAAGTGTTGAGTAACATCCAACAAGTCATCGCAAAAATAAAAACGGAGCTCGCCTCCCCCTCTCCTTTGGAGAGGGGGCCGGGGGGTGAGGTCATTCGAGTATTCACCACCCGCATCGACACCATCTACGGAGTAACCTTCATGGTACTTGCACCCGAGCACGAACTCGTTGACAAAATTACTACACCAGAACAACGTGAAGAAGTAGCAACGTATGTTGAGGTAGCCAAGAACCGCAGCGAACGCGAACGCATGAGCGAGGTGAAACGCATCAGTGGTGCGTTTACCGGTGCGTATGTTATCAATCCATTCAACAATGCAAAAGTACCGGTGTGGATTGCTGACTACGTGCTGGCTGGTTATGGAACCGGGGCGGTTATGGCTGTACCATCAAGCGATACGCGCGATTATGCTTTCGCCAAACATTTCAACCTGCCTATTATTGATGTGCTGGAAGGACCAACCAGCGACATCACAAAAGATAATTTCGATCCGAAATCGGGTACCATGATTAACTCGGATTTTCTGAATGGCCTGGATTGGAAAGACGCTATTGATAAAGCGCTACAAAAAGTAGAAGACCTTGGCATCGGGGTGCGCAAAGTAAACTACCGCATGCGCGATGCCATCTTTGGTAGACAACGCTACTGGGGCGAACCCTTCCCTGTGTACTATCAGGATGGTTTGCCAAAACTTGTCGAAGCAGAAGATCTTCCTATTACACTTCCTGAAATAGACGAGTACAAACCAACAGAAACCGGAGAGCCCCCACTCGCCAGAGCGAAGGACTGGCTTTATAAACCGAACCAAAATTCACAAGCCTCCCCTCTCTTCCGGAGAGGGGCTGGGGGTGAGGTTGCATTTCCTTTCGAACACACCACCATGCCTGGCTGGGCCGGCTCAAGCTGGTACTGGTTCCGCTACATGGCCGATCAGGAAGATCGCAAACAAAATGTATTCGCACCCGAAACAGCGATTAAGTATTGGAAAGAGGTTGACCTATACATTGGCGGATCAGAACATGCCACGGGGCACCTGTTGTATTCGCGGTTCTGGTGTAAGGCCCTGAAAGATTTAGGGTATGTACCATCCGAAGAGCCGTTCAGGAAGATGATTAACCAGGGGCATATCCAAGGGGTGTCACAATATTGTAAGCGCTTTGGATTCAATACTGACGGTGTCTCAAAAAACAAGTCAAACGAAATTCTTGTACAAGGCAAACCACCACTCGCCATTTTGGATAATCCAAGGGGGATCTACTATAGTGCTGATTTAAATCCAATTGAGGGCGAGACTACCGATATCAATATTCCTATCGAATATGTAAAGGATAACATAATATTTGATTTAGAGAATTTCAGTATTAAGAATAACCTTCAAGATGTTGTGTTCGCCACAAAACACGGATACTTTCTTGAGAATACTTACATTCCATACATTTCAGATGAGTTTACCGTTGATACTACTGGACATCAAACCGTTGCTAAAAAGGCTAAGTTTAAGCTAAATCAAATCTCCTTTTATGAAAACGGAAGTTCAATTGTTACCAAAGTATTCTTTGAAGAACCTCAAACCATCTATTACAGTTTTGAAACAAACCCAGATATAGAAGTTGAGGATGAGGTTATTCAATTAGAGGACCTAAAAGCCAATCAAGAGATCATTCTTGCTTGCAAATTCGGTTATTACCAAAAGGGTAAATACATACTCTATGACAATTTCGTGACGAAACCGGTTGTCGAAAAAATGTCGAAGTCAAAGTATAATGTTGTTAACCCCGATGACATTATTAACGCGTATGGTGCCGATACTTTACGACTATACGAAATGTTCCTCGGCCCACTGGAATTATCCAAACCCTGGAACACCAACGGCATTGATGGTGTGTACAAATTCTTACGAAGATTCTGGAATCTGTTTCATGATAGTAACGGCAACTTCAAGGTAAGCACCGATGAGCCTTCGCGTGAGGAATTAAAGGTGCTTCACAAAACCTTGAAAAAAGTAGAAGAAGACATCGAGAAGTTTTCCTTCAATACTACCGTGAGCGAGTTTATGATCTGTTGCAACGAGCTGAGTTCACTGAAATGTAACAAACGCGCCATCCTCGAGCCGCTGGTTATTGCGCTTTCACCGTATGCCCCACACATTGCCGAAGAACTTTGGGAGAAATTAGGCCACAACCAAACCATCCTGAACGCTTCGTTCGTTTCGTTCGACAACCAATACCTGGTGGAAAGTTCTTTCGAATACCCCATATCCATCAATGGAAAGGTACGCGCCAAGATGAATTTCGCCCTGGACATGCCGAAAGAAGATGTCGAAAAGGTAGTACTGGCCTCGGAAATTGTACTAAAATGGACCGAAGGCAAACCCCCAAAAAAGGTGATTGTGGTGCCCGGAAGAATTGTAAATGTGGTGATCTAGCGCCCCGTCTACCCGCTTCCAATCGCTAAAAACACATTAAGTTAACGATAACAATAGGGCATGGAATATTTTTTATGCCTGTATGATGGCGGGGTATTGATTTTTAGGTAGAGTCTTCGTTAGCTTTATATATTCTCCTGATATCCACCGCAATACTCAGGAATGAATGGGTGCTATTGAATTCGTTGCTGGTTAAACCCTCTCGTACCATGTTACTCAAATGCAAATCACTTTGCTGGCTGTGCCTGCTCCTGCTCGTTACGCTGGCAACACCTGTACTGGGCCAAGCCACCTACCATTGGGTTGCATCATCGGGTTCGTGGACAACCGGAAGCAACTGGTCGCCTCTGCGTACTGCCCCCTTACCCAACGACATTCTGATTTTCGATGCCGGTGGAAATGTAGTGATCAGCAATGTGCCCAGCCAGACCGTGCAATCGCTTGTCGTTTCCGGAAATACAACCGTCAGCCTGCTGGCTTCAGGGTCAACCAAAACTATAAGCATCACAGGCACTTTACAAGTTGATCCGAATTCACAACTGCTTGTTTCAGGAGCGGAAGAAAGTACCTTAACCGTACCTGCACAGCAAGACGCAGGTGATGCCCCAACTTTTTCAGTTCAGGATGGGGGCAACAATACCCTTGTATTCAAATTTGGAAAAAGTAGAAATACCCTCTTTAGCAGCGCACGAATTATTGGTATGGGAAGCTCGACCATGTACGGCTCCGGAGCAGCCCCAGGCTTCAAACTTCATGAACGATTAAAAACCTGGGTACAAGCCAACCTGCCCGGTGGAGAGTTTTTTGCAATAGCCCAAAACGGATTTTACAGCAATCACTTTCTCCCGGATGGCGAAACAGCCGAATCGCGATGGAGCAAAAACATTCTCGCAGCCCTGGACATGGAGCCTGATATCATCGTATTGAGCCTTCCTACCAATGATATTGCTTTCCATCCGGTAGCAACCTTTTTGTCGAACCTGCAGCGAATTGATGAAGTCTGCAAAGAACGCAACATTCATTTGTTTGTTACCACCACCCAACCCCGTAACGACTACTCCGTTGCCCAGCAACAACTTCTGTATAACACTCGTGCGCTTATCCTTAATCAGTTTGGCGAACGTGCCATCGATGTTTTTACCCCGGTTGCCGACCCGTACACACCACAGAGTCCGGCACGCATCAAAGACATTTACAATGCTGATAACATTCACCTCAACAATGACGGGCATGCGGTGCTGGCCGATCTGGTCACCACAGCGCTGACCAACTATTTTACCGATCCGGACTACACCACGTACAGTATTGAACGATCCACCAACCCTACAAATGATTTTACCGTCTTTGCAGAAATCAATTCGCCTGCTACCAGTTTTACAACCACCACACAAAGTGGGGATATCTATTACTATCGGTTACGAGCCCAAACTACCACCGGAGACTTTACTGCATACACTCCGGTGGTGGCCTTACAACAACCGCTGCTGGGAGGTGTTGTAAACGAACGAATTCAAATCAATTTTTCAAATCAAGCCAATCAGCAAACCATTCCGCAGTGGAATGAATTCATACCTTCTGGTGGTGTGGCCGACATTGGGGAAGAAAGAGTAAACCTCACCAATATATCCGGGCAGGCGACCACCGTTGGCATTGTGGTTACGGGCACCTTTCCCACCACAAGTGGCAGTGGTGGCCGTGGCGGTACGTTCCCTACCAATGTAATTCGCAGTTGCTGGGTGTGGGGCGCAGACAACAGCACCGACAAACCTGCCCTTCGCCTCACCGGGCTTCAGCCGAATACACTTTATAATGTTAAATGTCTGTTCAGCAACCTGGCCACAGCCGATTACCGCTATGTTGGGTTCGACAGCCAGGGAAAAGGAAAAGCGATATCGGCAAATCATCCGGTGGCCGGAAGCAACGATGCGGTTACGGCCGATTTAATCGGGCTTACCGCCTCGTCTACTGGAGAAATCGATCTTCGCTTTCGGGCCTTGCCCACAGCCGGCATTGGATACTTAAATGCTATGATCGTAGAACGACTGGAAACGGTATCGCAACGTGCAATCCTAAATCTCACCCTTGCTACCGGAGCTTCTATTGATGTTGGCGGAACCGTAAACATGATTGACGGAACCTTCTCGGCCGAGAGCAATACCATGACACTGCATTCCAACGCAACACCGTTGAAACGTGTGAACGGTCGCTTTCTACTTGGCCAGGGAACTGTGCTGCACGTTGGAAAAATTTCTACCCCGCAAAGTACAGCGATGCAACTACCGACCGATCTCTTTTCAACATCAACGTCAATTTCAGAAATCATCATGGACTACAGTGGAGGATTAGTGTTGGGCAATCAACCGATAACCGTGCGCGATCATCTTGAACTGAATTCAGGCAACATCATCACGAACGAAACCGGAAAATTAATTCTTGAATCCACTGCACTGCCATTAACCGAAAGCATCAACAGTCGCGTGGAGGGTGTGCTGGAATTAAAATCATTTGCGGCCGGAACATCCGGAATACAATTTGGAGGAGTAACGATTTCATCGGGGGTGGATGATCTTGGCAATGTCACCATCGTACGCAAAACCGGAAGCGCGGGCATCAATACGGTTAATGCTTATCAGAGCATTGCGGCAACGTGGGACATAAACGCACAATTTCAACCTGCTGCCGGAAGACAAATCACCTTGAACTGGCTAAGTGTTCTCGACAACGGCAACAATTCTTCAAACCGCTTTACCGTTTACCGTTCAACAACACCGGGCATTTGGGAAGCCGTTGCGCCTTTGGCATTTCTCAGCGCGGTTACGGCCGATACCCGAACAACAGCAACGGTAGCAACAACCCATTTTTCATCGTGGACAGCCAGTGAAGAATTACAGCCTTTGCCCGTAGAGTGGAAAAAAGTCTATGCTGAGGCCACACAGCACCAAATTATAGTGCGGTGGGAAACAGCAACCGAATCGAACACCAGCCTGTTCGAGATTGAAAAGATGACTGAAGAAAAAACGTTTAGGCAGATTGGCTCCCGGGCGGCAGCCGGCAATAGTCAGCAAACACAAGCGTATAGTTTTACAGATTTTCAACCGCGATCAGGCTTGAATTACTATCGCATTAAGCAACTTGACCTCGATGGGCAGTTCGCCTACTCGAAGGTGGTGAGCTGTTTATTCGAAAACTCAGAATTGGAAATGTCTGTCTTCCCGAATCCCACACACGATTTGCTCACGGTAAGAAGTTATTCGGAATCACAACGAGGAAATCTTATGCTGATCGACCAGACCGGCAGGCAAATTAACCTGGGTGAATGGGCCTCCGCAGCCCCCCTATCACTCCGCGAAAAAATGATCCCTCCCGGAGTTTATCAGGCTGTTGTTGGCATGGCCGGAAAGCGTTACTTCTTCAAAATCGTTGTTCTGCCCTAAGCCACAGCAATCCTCATTAAGGTGAAATGACCACTGGCCTAACAGCCATTCGGAACATTTCTTTAACTTAGCGCACCAAAAATTCAATCGAATGCGCCATTCCAAAATTGTGGGCCTTGGGCACCATGTTCCTGAAAACATCATCACCAATCAATACCTGTCTTCCGTAATGGATACGAACAACGAGTGGATCGTTGAGCGTACCGGCATTCAGGAAAGAAGGTGGATGAATCCGGAAACGGATACCGTAGCCAACATGGCCGCAAAAGCCACACGCATGGCCCTGCAGCGCGCCAACCTGACGGAGCAGGACATCGACTTCATTGTGTTCGCCACCATTACACCAGATTACTTCTTTCCGGGTTCAGGTGTACTCTTGCAACGCGAACTTGGATTGGACGGCCGCATTGGTGCACTCGACATTCGTAATGCCTGCTCAGGATTTATCTATGCTCTCTCGGTTGCTGATCAGTTCATCAAAACCGGTATGTATAAAACAATACTTGTGGTAGGTGCCGAGATTCAGTCTACTGCCCTGGATGTAACAACCCGTGGCCGAAACACCGCAGTGATTTTTGGTGATGGTGCCGGTGCGGCAATTTTACAACCTTCCGAAAAATCGGGCATACTTTCTACGCACCTTCACTCCGATGGAAAATTTGCAGAAGAACTTTATGTGAAAGATCCCGGCAGCAGTCGCCCGCACAACGAACGACAGCCTGAACAAATTCTGGATACTACTACCTTCAAAGTGGTGATGAATGGAAACCAGGTATTCAAGCATGCTGTGGTTCGCTTCATGGAAGTTATTCAGGAAGCCCTCGAAGCAAACAAATTGAAAAAAGAAGATATTAATTTATTGGTTCCGCATCAGGCCAACTTGCGCATCAGTCAATACATTCAGGAAAAGCTTCAGCTAACCGACAGCCAGGTGTACAATAACATTATGCGGTATGGAAATACTACAGCTGCTTCAATCCCCATTGCCATGAGCGAAGCCTGGGCTGAAGGTAAAATCAAAGAAAATGACTTAATTTGTTTAGCCGCCTTTGGTAGTGGGTTCACGTGGGCCTCAGCGCTGATACGGTGGTAGAAATTGTTGCAGGTTTCAGGTTCAAGGTTCCATGTTGAGGAATCGAATTTGATCATTGACCCTGGAACATTGAACATTGAACCATTTAAAATGAAGACCTCTACCTACAACCCCAGTCCGATTGAAGTTGATTTTGCAAACGCGCTTTATATTCTTCAGAAAGAAATCGAAAAGCATTTGCAAGACAACCAGATCATCAACGTTGAAAGCAACATCAAGCGCGACAACCCGATGGTGAAATTCAGCTTGCTCGATAAGGAAGGCGACCCCCACGAAATCGTGGTTCGCATCATTCAGATTCCGGATAAATTCTAAGCGAAAGAAGAACTGAGCCCCGCTTCGATACGATCGAACGAGTACGATTTCTTCATTCGTAAAAACTCAATTCACTTCCCGAAATCGGAAATCGGATTTCCTAACATGTAAATCCTCAAAAGTTTTTCAGTAGCTTTCGATTACAACCAATCCACCCAACGATCGAATGTCGCTGTTCATCATCCTTTGCTGTATTGTTTTGCTGATCGTACTGATCTCTCAATTCAAGCTCAATCCCTTTCTGGCATTTCTGTTAATCTCTATCCTGGCCGGATTACTATTAGGAATAGAAGTATCCAACATTGTGGCTTCGGTTCAAAAAGGTATTGGCGACATGCTGGGCTCGCTCGTCATTGTAATTGTGAGTGGCGCTATGCTGGGCAAACTCGTAGCCGACAGTGGTGCGGCCCGGCAAATATCATCAAGCCTGGTACGTTTCTTTGGCGAACGTTACATTCAATGGGCGTTGATGATCACAGGGTTTTTAATTGGCATACCGCTGTTTTATAATGTTGGCTTTGTGCTGGTGGTGCCCATAATTTTTTCCGTTGCCTACCAATACAAACTTCCGGTAGTGTACATCGGCATTCCTATGCTGGCATCGCTTTCGGTAACACACGGCTTTCTTCCTCCTCATCCATCGCCAGCAGCCTTGGTAGCACAGTTCCATGCCGACATGGGTAAAACACTGATCTACGGAATCATCATCGCTATACCTACAGTAATTCTCGCAGGACCATTCTTTGCCAAAACACTTCGCAAAATACATTCACCGCCATCCAAGCTTTTCCAGGAGAATGAAAGCGTTGGAAAATTACCAGGCCTTGCCAACAGTATTTTCACTTCGCTGCTTCCGGTAGTACTCATTGCCATTACTACCATGCTTACCTCCACAATAAAAGAAGGACCGCTAACGCCTGCTATTAAATTTATAAGCGACCCGGCAATCGTTATGTTACTATCGCTTGCTGTCGCTACGTACACGATTGGTATACGTCATGGATTCAGCATGAAGAAAGTAATGGAAATTTTTGCCGAAGCGGTAAAAGACATTGCCATGATCCTGTTGATTATGGGTGGGGCCGGAGCATTGAAACAGGTACTCATGGACAGTGGTGTTAGTGACGAAATTGCAGCCCTCCTCAGCGGACTCTCCGTTCATCCGCTTGTGTTGGGCTGGGCCATCGCTTGTGTTATCCGCTTGTGTGTTGGCTCGGCTACCGTTGCCGGCTTAACGGCAGCAGGTATCGTGGCACCTTTGCTGATCAACAATCCGGAAGTCGATCCTAACCTGATGGTGCTATCGGTCGGGGCCGGAAGCTTAATGTTCTCGCATGTAAACGATGGTGGCTTCTGGCTATTCAAAGAATACTTCAATCTCAGTATTCGTCAAACAATCAGTTCGTGGTCGATTATGGAAACTATTGTTTCCATTGCCGGACTGATTGGTGTTATGATTTTGAATGCGGTGCTCTACTAGCTTTGCATCCTGAAATGAGCATAAACGAGACTATACCTACAGGATGTTAATACCTGTACTTTAACAAGGGGAAATTCTAAAATGCGAATTCCATCTGACCTTAACCAAAAAAATATTAACAGATGAAAGAGGAGAAAGAAAAAAGGGTTTACTCCACCGGTGAAGAAATTGCCAACTCCATTACGCACGGCATCGGGGCTGCCCTTGCCATTGCTGCGCTGGTTATTCTCATCGTCTTTGCGGCCATCGATGGTACTGTATGGCATGTGGTAAGCTTTTCTATTTTCGGTTCAACGCTGGTACTCCTCTACTTTGCATCAACACTCTATCACAGTCTTACACATAAAGGTGCCAAGCACCTCTTTCATAAATTCGATCACATCTCCATTTACCTGCTCATTGCCGGAACGTACACACCGTTTTGTCTTACTGCGCTACGCGGTTGGATTGGCTGGACGGTATTCGGCATTGTGTGGACGTGTGCCGTGCTGGGTACGATTGTTAAATCGATTTCCGTAGGCAAGAAAGTAAGAATGTCAACCCTTCTTTATATCGCGATGGGCTGGGTGATTCTTCTTGCCATCAAGCCATTGTATAACGCCATGCCGCAGACTGGCTTTATGCTGCTGATTGCCGGAGGTGTTTCGTATACGCTGGGAACGATCTTCTTTATTCGCGATCATGTTAAATACAATCATAGTGTGTGGCACATTTTTGTTATTGGCGGAAGCGTGCTCCATTTTTTTTCCGTACTCACGTTATTGAAAGTTGCATAATACTCAAGGCATCGTGTGCTTTTTCGCACATGTACTTTGTGTAATATTCTGCAAGCCAATCGTTGCGTAACGTCTTCCTGACAAATACATTTACAGCAACTAATTATTTTCATTCATGAGTACTCCCGATCAACGCTTTGCCCAGTTGGGCCTTACCCTTCCGCCTGCTCCTAAACCGTTAGGTGTCTACAAACCATTTTTAATCGTTGCCAACATGGCTTACGTTTCCGGACATGGTACCGTAAAAGAAGATGGCAGCCTCATTATTGGCCGCATCGGAAAAGATATGACAATGGAAGAAGGTAAACTGGCTGCACAACAAGTTGGGTTGGCCATACTGGCAACGCTGAAAGCAAACCTGGGAAGCTTCGACAAAATCAAACGTGTAGTAAAAGTATTGGGAATGGTTAATGCCGTTCCGGAATTCGAGCGCCATCCCTTTGTCATCAACGGCTGCAGCGAACTCTTTGCCAACGTATGGGGCGAAGAAAACGGAATTGGTGTGCGCAGCGCTGTGGGTATGGGATCATTGCCCGATAACATTCCGGTAGAAATTGAAGTACTCTTTGAACTTCACCAAGCATGACCTGGTTCGAGCTCAGCAACATTCACGAAGTCGATTCACCGGCCCTGATCATTTATCGTGATCGCGTTCGCGAAAATATCAACACGCTGATCGCCAGCATTGATGATATCAGTCGTCTGCGCCCACACATCAAAACACATAAGTCAGCTGAAGTATCAGCGATGATGCTGGAACGAGGCATACGAAAATTCAAATGCGCCACCATTGCTGAAGCTGAAATTCTCGGTGAGGTTAAAGCCCCCGATGTGCTGCTCGCCTACCAACCGGTGGGACCAAAAGCCAAACGCCTGCTTGAGCTTGTGGAGCGATTTCCGGCAACGACTTTCTCATGCCTCATCGATAACGTTGAATCCGCCAACCACCTCTCCAGCATTTTTCAAGAAGCTAAAAAAAACAGTAACGTTTTCATCGATCTGAATGTCGGTATGAATCGCACCGGCATCGTTCCTTCTGAAGTAGCCAATCTCCTGGCCCACTGTTTTACGCTTAGTGGTATAACGGTTATTGGACTTCATGCTTATGATGGTCATCTGCGCGATTCGGATTTTGATGTACGAACAACACAATGCGACAACGCTTTCGCACCCGTGGCTGACCTTCAACAGGTACTGGAGTCGACCTACAAAAAAAAGTTTACCGTAGTTGCCGGAGGTACACCTACGTACTCAATTCACTGTACGCGAAAAGAAGTAGAGTGCAGCCCGGGTACTTTTATTTATTGGGATAAAGGCTACGAACAAATTCTGCAAGAACAGCATTACCTTCACGCGGCACTGGTGATCACCCGCGTGATCTCGAAGCCATCGGCCAATACCTTATGTGTTGATCTCGGTCACAAAGCCATTGCGTCAGAAAATCCACTAGACAAGCGCGTTTACTTTCTGAATGCTCCCGATCTCATTCCAACCGGCCACAGCGAAGAGCACCTGATTCTTAAAGGCGATACATCACACTACCGCGTGGGCGATGTATTGTATGGCGTTCCGTATCATGTTTGTCCTACCATTGCACTGCACGACAAAGCCGTGGTTGCCGAAAATGGAAAAGCCCTTACTTCATGGAATACGTTGGCCCGGAACCGTGTGATTTCCATTTAACCTAATCGATAATCCTTTAAGAAGATACTATGTTCATCCTCGATGCTCACCTTGATCTTGCCATGAATGCCATGGAATGGAATCGCGATTATCGGAAGTCGATTACCGAAATTCGCAATCGCGAGAAAGGTATGACCGACAAACCCGATCGTGAAAAAAATGTAGTTTGCTTTCCGGAGCTGCGCAAGGGAAACATTGGTATTGTAGTCGCTACACAGATTGCGCGCTACGTTGCGCCTGATAATCCATTGCCCGGATGGCATTCGCCCCAACAAGCATGGGCTCAAACGCAAGCACAACTTGCCTGGTACAAAAGCATGGAAGACGCTGGCGAACTTACGCCCATCACCGATTTAGCTTCGCTGGAAAAACACTTCACTTACTGGAATGACGGAACACCAACCGATAAAAAAGCAATCGGCTACATCTTAAGTCTTGAAGGCGCTGATTCGTTGGTTACAGTTGATCATCTTCACCGGGCGCATGCATATGGATTGCGTGCAGTCGGACCTGGGCATTACGGGCCAGGTCGTTATGCATTCGGAACCGATTCATCCGGAGGACTTGGTGAAGAAGGCCGTTTGCTGTTGAAAACGATGGAGCAACTCAACATCATTCTCGATGCCACACATTTATGCGATGTGAGTTTCTGGGAAGCGATGGATCATTTTCATGGCCCCGTGTGGGCGAGTCACAATAACTGCCGCGCATTGGTTGATCACAATCGTCAGTTCAGTGATGAGCAGCTTAAAGAACTAATCAGTCGTGGGGCCGTTATCGGTGGTGTGCTGGATACCTGGATGCTGGTGCCCAACTGGGTGCGGAAAGTTTCAACACCAAAAGATACTAACTGCAATCTCGACAAGGTTATTGATCACATGGATCACATTTGTCAACTGGCGGGAAATACCTTGCATGTGGGCATTGGTTCAGACCTGGACGGAGCCTTTGGCAAAGAGCAAAGTCCTTATGATTTGGAAACCATTGCCGATCTTCAAAAAATTTCGACTCTGCTTCAACAGCGGGGTTACACTCATCAGGATATTGAAAACATCATGCATGGTAATTGGCTGAGATTTCTTCGAAAGGCCTGGGAATAAACCTACTACACCCAGAAACGTTTCAAAAACAGTAAACAAACAGCCGGCTTGCAGGTAATAAAATCACCCTATCTGCATCAAATTACCACCGGCCAAATCCGTATTTTTCCGGAAAGTTTCAAGAGCGCATACTTTCTCTCGATATCTGCGTTCATTACATCAGAAATCACATCCGGATGAAAAAGAAAATATTCTACCTCCTCTCCATCGTTATTGTGTTAATCGCGGTGGCCGCCAGCCGTCCGGCAGAACGCTACTTCGAAATTGCCAAGAACCTCGACATCTTCGCTACCTTATTCAAAGAAGTAAATGCGCTTTACGTGGATGATGTAAATCCCAACACGCTTGTTCGCACCGGCATTGACGCCATGCTGAACTCGCTTGATCCTTACACCAATTACATTCCGGAAGATGAAGTGGAAGATTACCGCACCCTCAACACCGGGCAGTATGGTGGCATTGGTGCTGTAACGCGCGAGCTTGGAAAACGAACTGTTGTAACGATGATCATGGAAGGCTATGGCGCACAAAAAGGAGGACTGAAGATTGGGGATGAAATTTTAAAAATCGATAATCACGATATGGCGAACCTTACCCGCGAACAATCCGGGCAAATGATGAAAGGCCAGGTGGGCACACCGGTTAGCCTCACCATTAAACGATCCGGTGTTGAGCAGCCGATAAAGATTGATTTCAAACGCGAAAAGATAAAAGTAAGTAACGTTCCTTATTCCGGCTTGATTGGAAAAGACGTTGCCTACATCCAGCTAAACGATTTCACACCCGATGCTGCCAAAGAAGTAAAGACAGCATTACTAACCCTGAAAGAACAAGGTGCCAAAAGCGTGATCCTGGACCTTCGCGGAAACCCAGGCGGTCTTTTGATTGAAGCGGTTAACATCTGCAATCTTTTTATTCCGAAAGGAAAACTGGTAGTAAGCACAAAAGGAAAAATACCCGAGAACAATTTAAAATACGAAACACTTAATGCTCCGGTTGATACCGAAATTCCGGTTACGGTGTTGATTAACCGTAGCAGTGCTTCTGCTTCAGAGATTGTAGCCGGCACCCTGCAGGATTATGATCGTGCAGTTGTTATCGGTGAGAAATCGTATGGCAAAGGTCTTGTACAGGTTAGTCGCCCGCTGTCGTACAATTCACAACTGAAAGTAACAACCGCCAAGTACTATACCCCTACCGGCCGTTGCATACAAGTATTGGATTATGGTCACCGCAGAGACGATGGCAGCGTGGGCTCCATACCTGATTCGCTGAAGAGCGCTTTCAAAACAGTATCGGGCAGAACTGTATACGATGGTGGTGGTATTGACCCCGATATCAAAACCGAAACTCCGGAGGCTCATTTGCTCACACAAGTATTATTTGAAAAAGGATTTCTATTTGACTACGCCACCACGTATGTAACAAAACATCCCGAACCTGTTGATGCCCGCACCTTTTCACTCAGCGATGATGCCTATCAACAATTTGTTGCCTGGATGCGCGATAAGAATTATGCGTATAAATCGTACATGGAGTATGAACTTCAACGCTTTACCGAAGAAGCGCGCAAAGAAAAATACTATGGCGATCTGAAGAATCAGTTGGATCAGATCAACGCCCGCATTGCCGAAAGCAAACGCAATGAACTGATGCTTTACAAAGATGAAATAAAAATGCTGTTAGAAGAAGATATCGTAGCCCGCTACCACCTGGAGCGTGGAAGTATTGAAGCAGGCTTTAAGTACGATCACGATATCACCAAAGCTACCGATGTACTTCACAACAACACACACTACAAAAAGTTGTTGAACATACAGTAGACTGATTGCGCTGCGATGACAAGTCGGAGCGTTCTTGTACTATTAAATCACTGCATCCTCCATGCGCCTCCTTACTAAGCGAGCTGGATTACGTACGTTCATCATCGCTGCAGGATTGATGATTTCGCTCCACGCCTGCATGACCTTCAGGATGAGTTCGAAAGAAGTAGACACGTACTTCGCAAAAAAGAAGGTAAACGGAACACAGCATCAGTACAAAACCGGGTTCCGTGATATTCATTACGTTAAAGCAGGCAACGAATCCAAACCACTTGTGCTCTTTGTACATGGCTCACCCGGATCGCTAAGCGCCTTCATTCACTTTCTTACCGATTCGGTTTTGCTTCCCCACACCTTGATGATCTCAACTGATCGTCCGGGGTTTGGTTATTCAAACTTTGGGAACGGTGTGGCTTCGTTACAAGAACAGGCAGCAATACTGAAACCGATTCTTACCGAATACAAGAAAGACAGAAAAGTAATCTTAGTGGGGCACTCGTTGGGCGGCCCGCTGATCGCGCACATGGCCATGGATTATCCTGAGCTGGTGGATGGGTTGATCATGGTGGCTGGGTCCATCGATCCGGAACTGGAGCCCAATGAAACCTGGTTTCGTGCCCCGCTGGCAACACCGTTTCTCAGTTGGATGGTACCACGCTCGCTCCGTGCCTCGAATGAAGAAATCTATCACCTGAAGCCTGAATTGGAAAAGATGATACCGCGATGGTCAGCAATCACGTGTCCTGTTATTGTTATTCAAGGCATGAGTGATTCGCTGGTGCCTGCCGCCAATGCCGATTTTGCTAAAAAAATGTTGGTGAATACGTCCGTTGAATTTGTACTCAAGGAAGACATGGATCACTTTGTTCCGTGGAGCAATCCTGAACTTATTCAGGAAGCCATTTTAAAAATGATCAGCAGCGGTGTTTCCACTTCACGCGACTAACTAGTTGCCGTACAATTTCTTCCCGGCACCTTCAAACTTATCGCCTTGCTTCCAGGTTGGCCGTGTGGCATCGTTCGCTAACAAGTAGGCGGCATACACAAACGCGCGATAAAATTTTTCCATGTACACCATATCCAGTGAGCTTACTTCATCCGCAGGCTGATGGTAGTACTTCATGAGTTCAGCATCAAAGCCTTTTACGCCAGGCGAAAAATTAACGGACGGCACACCTTTAATCGCGAAATTCAGATTGTCGGATCGCTCATACAAGTTTTGCTCGGGCACCGGATCACCTTTCAATTCAAGACCAAACGCCTGGCAAGCTTTACGAAGCTGATCGTCCACCGTGGTTCGGTTCACATCAATAACAGACGCAATGTTTTTATCGTTGTAGCCTGCACCATCGCAGTTAAAGTCAAATACAGTTTGCTTGAGTGGAATAAGCGGATGATTGGAGTACCACTCACTTCCTAATAAACCTTTCTCTTCACCGGTAACCGCCAGTATGAGTACAGAACGTTTCGGTGGATTCGTACTGAAAAACTTTGCCGCCTGCAGCAACGCTACGGTGCCAATGGCATTGTCGCGCGTGCCATTGAAAATGGAGTCGGGGCTGGCATTTTTCTTAACTCCAACATGATCGTAGTGTGCGCTGTAAACTATCCATTCGTTGCTGAGTTTAGCATCGGTTCCGGGAACAATGGCCGCTACATTTTTTTCAGGAATCATCTTAGGTGCTGGCGCATCTACCGTTAATGATCCATTACTTTTCTTTTCCTGCATCAGCAACTTTAAACTTCCCTCCTCCCGGTTTCGTATCCAGAGGTGAGGCAATGCAGAATTTTCCTTTTGTGTAACCATCCGGTCGGTCGACAGATAATTAACAAGGCCAGCCCATGGAATGCCGGGCAGTGCCATTACTTCAATCAACGCAGCCGCACCTTTCTGTGAAGCTATTATTTTCTTTACCGGAGAATCAGCCAGCAGCGCCTGCACCGGGTTGGTGGTGGCCGAAGTACCTGCCAGCGTCACCACGATCTTTCCCGTTACATCCTGCTTTTCAAAATCCTCAGCCGTACCGTAACCAATAAACACGATCTCCCCTTGCAGTGTTGCACTGGAACCGCTCATCAATAACAAATCATCCTTCAACTTATACTGGTCATCACCCATCGAAAATAGTAATCCGTTTGGTGGTGAAAATTTCTCCAGCTTCACTTCCTGAAAATAGGAAGTGCTGCCCGGCACCGGTTTCAATCCATAGGCTTTGAACTGGGCAGCCAGGTAATTCGCGGCAATCGCGATTTCCGGTGAGCCTGTATCGCGACCTCGCATTTCATCGGCTGCCAGAAAAGACAAATGAGCTTCAACTTCTGTTGCTTTAACCAGTTGATTGATGTTGCTGATGACTTTCTTCTGTGCGAAAGAACTCAACGTGGTTACCAGTGCTAAGATCAGGATGGTGTAGCGCATATACATGGGGATAAGTACTCAAGATAATGTGACAGCCTTGAATTACAAAGCATAAAAACGTGTAAGAATTTTATAAAGGATTCAGGAAAGCATAAAAAAATAAAGGCGGATAATCTTACGATTATCCGCCTTTGGTACAGGTTAGGTAGGTACTATCTCAAGAATAACAATTCTCTGTATTTTACCAATGGCCAATCTTCATTGTTCACCAGTAATTCAAGTTTATCTACCGCATCGCGGATTTCATCAAAGTATTTTTCTTTGATGTCATCGCAGTATCCGATAGCACGCTTGTGTGTATCAGTAATTTTGTTGATGCGTTTGCGCTCTTCTACCATGGCGCGAACACCTGTCTTAATGGTATCGATATGACCGGAGATTTCCTTGATGGTTTGAACAACGGCTTTGTTGTCAACACCCAGTCCGGCCAGGCCGTTGGCATTCTCGATAAGTTTGGTTTGATACGCAATGGCTGTTGGCACGATGTGATTCATGGCCAGGTCGCCCATAACACGCGCTTCGATCTGAACACGCTTGATGTAGTTTTCCAGGCGGATTTCAACACGCGCTTCAGTTTCCTTGTGGCTCATCACCTCGTGCTTTTCAAAAAGCTCAAGCGATTCTTTTGTGAGGTAAGCATCGAGCGCACGAGGCGTGTTCTTCACATTTCCAAGTTTGCGTTTCGCAGCTTCTTTCACCCACTCTTCTGAGTAGCCATCGCCTTCGAAGCGAACATCTTTCGATTCTTTGATATACTTGCGAAGTACGTTCACAATGGCCATACGCTTCTCTTCTCCTTTTTCAATTTCCTTGGAAACCGCTGCATAGAATTGATCAAGCTGTTCAGCCACAATGGTATTCAGGGCCGTCATCGGGATAGCGCAGTTGTCGCTTCCTCCCACAGCACGGAATTCGAATTTGTTACCGGTAAAGGCGAAGGGTGAGGTACGGTTACGATCGGTCGCGTCCAGAATGATTTCAGGAATCTGATCGATACCAAGCTTCATGTACATGTTATCGCCTTTCTCGATTTTAACATTACCCCCTTTGGCTTCCAGTTCATCCAGCACGGCACTCATCTGAGAACCAATGAACACCGACATGATAGCCGGAGGCGCTTCGTTAGCCCCGAGGCGGAAGTCGTTGGCTGCCGTGGCAATAGACGCACGTAACAAATCACCATACGCATGCACCGCTTTGATGGTAGTAACGAAGAACGTTAAGAACATCAGGTTATCGCGGGCGCTGCTGGTGGGTTGATACAGGTTTACTCCGGTATCTGTAATGAGCGACCAGTTGTTGTGCTTACCGCTTCCGTTAAGACCGGCAAAAGGTTTTTCGTGGAAGAGTACTTTCAAATTATGACGATCGCCCACACGGCCGATAACATCCATCATTAATTGGTTGTGATCGTTGGCCACGTTTACTTCTTCAAACAAAGGCGCTACTTCAAACTGGCTTGGGGCCACTTCGTTGTGGCGTGTACGCACAGGAATACCCAACTTCCAGCATTCGATCTCAAAATCTTTCATGAAGTCGTACACACGGCCAGGAATTGATCCGAAATAATGATCTTCCATTTGCTGACCACGAGCCGGGGCATGACCAAATACAGAACGGCCTGCCATAACCAGGTCAGGACGCGCATCGAAAAGCGCTTTATCCACTACGAAATACTCCTGCTCTGGGCCGAGCGATGCAACAACGTGTTGAATATCTTTATCGAACAATTGACACACCTTGGTAGCGGCCAGGTCAACTGCCTTTAGTGCTTTTAACAATGGCGCTTTTGTGTCCAGTGTTTCGCCAGTATACGAAACGAAGATAGTCGGTATACACAGGGTGCGTCCGTAAACAAACATAGGCGATGTTGGATCCCACGCTGTATAACCGCGTGCCTCAAACGTGCTGCGGATACCACCACTGGGGAATGACGAAGCATCAGGCTCTTGTTGAACCAACTCGCTTCCTTTGAATTTCTCAATGCCAGCCAGCGCATCGAAGAATGAATCGTGCTTCTCGGCTGTTCCGCCCGTCATCGGTTGGAACCAGTGCGTAAAGTGAGAGGCACCCTTGGAAATAGCCCAGGATTTAGCAGCAGATGCTACCGCATCGGCCGTTGTCTCATCAATTTTTTCGTGGTTTTTGATGGCCTGGCTAACTTTTTTGAAAACAGCCGGGGCCAACGTGCCGCGCATCTGCTCCATGCCAAAAACGTTCTCACCAAAGAATTTGGAAACATTAGGCGTGGGCAAGTCGACATGAATTCGGGGACGTTCGCTCAGTTTTTTAAGAGCTTCGAATCGTAATTGCGCCATAGGTGGTTGTAATTTGATTGTTTTGTGATCAAATCTATTGTAATTTTCCTCACACAGGGTACCACCAAACTTAGAAATTCCAATTTTTTATTATGAACACGTTTGCAGTAGTCTAATTTCAAACTGATTTTCCAAAAATTATGGATTAGCAAATACGGCTAACCTGCCCCCTAAAATCAGGGGGCGTGTGTGTTCAAAACACCATACAATCAGACAATTATAAAGCCCCGGCCACGGTAGTGGCGCACCGTTGAGACAGCAACAGGATGATAACGTGATTACGGTCAGGAGAGGATCTCCCAGTCTTCATTTAACACACGAATGGCCTGATGGGCAGTTAAATCAAACTGACAGGGAACAACCGAAACATAGTTGTTGGCGATAGCCCACTCATCGTTATCCTCGCCCTTATCGAAGTTTACAAAGTTACCGGCCATCCAGAAGTATCGCCTTCCGTTTGGATCAAAACGTTGGTCGAATTCCTCCACCCACTTGGCGTTGGCCTGTCTGCAGATGCGGATGCCTTTAATGCTTTCGTTTCGCATGGGCGGAAAATTAACATTGAGCGCAACACCCTTGGGCAAGCCTTTCTGCAATACTTGTCGTGTGATTTTCAGAATGTATTCTTCGGTGTGCGAAAAATCTGCATCGTGCGAATAATCACAGAGCGAAAAACCGATAGCCGGTGTTCCTTCAATAGCACCTTCGATGGCGGCTGACATGGTGCCGGAGTACAACACACTGATGGATGTATTGCTGCCGTGGTTGATTCCGCTTACTACAACATCGGGCTGGCGCTGATCTTTCAACACAAAATGGCGCGCCATCTTCACACAATCGGCCGGGGTGCCCGAGCATTCGTAGGCTTTGGCATCCTCGAAAATTGAACTTTCTTCCAGTCGCAGCGACTCACCCACCGTAATGGCGTGCCCCATGCCCGACTGCGGACTATTGGGAGCCACCACCAACACATCGCCTAATTTTTTCATGGCATTTACCAGGGTGAGTATTCCTTTCGATGTAATGCCATCATCGTTAGAAACGAGAATTAAAGGTCTCTTCATGTATGTATTTTAGATTAACTGTTATGATCCGTACAAAGAATTATAGTAGGCAATAATGCGGGTGAAGTCATACTTATCTTCAACCCGAAGCCGATTTGATTTGATAAAATCATTTACATTTTCAGCGTTCCTTCCCATGAGATCGAGCAAATCGGCTTTGCTGCCCTTGAACTCATTTATAACGCCCCGTTCGTCCATAAAGAAATATTTGTACACCAATACCAACCGTGAATAAGATCCTCCCATGTAGTAAGGCGAACTGACACTGCGATTCTCGACTGCCTCGCGCGCCAGTAAGGTGAGTTTACCTTCTTCAAGCAACTCAAAAAAAACGGGCGACTCATACCCGGTTGGTTGTTTATAGGGCAGTGAAAAAAATTGGCGGTAGCGGTGCACCGTAATATCGAATAGTTCGAAGAAGAGAACTTTGCGGGCCGAGTAGGCTACTACTTTCTCACCGGCATTATACTGTAAAATATCCTGCATCAGGTCATACTTCACTTTTCCTTTCAGGGTATCGCCTGCCAGCAAAACAATTTTTCCATCGTGCCATAATTCAAAAGCCCAGTCTTGCGCCTTCGCGGTGAAGGTTGCACTGAACAACACGATGAATACAACACTGATCTTCCTCATTTACTTCTTAGGACGTAAAATAGTATGTCCGAGTTTGTCGCGCTTGGTTAAAAGATAACGCTCGTTGTGCGGGTTCGGTACAATTTCGATCGGAACATTGTCTACGATTTCCAATCCATAGCCCATAAGCCCGACACGTTTTTTCGGATTGTTGGTGATCAACTTTATTTTACTGATACCGAGATCGCGCAAAATCTGAGCCCCTACACCATAGTCGCGCTCGTCCATATCAAAACCAAGTTTGATGTTTGCTTCCACGGTGTCTAATCCTTCTTCCTGCAGTTTGTAGGCTTTCAGTTTGTTTAACAACCCGATGCCTCTTCCCTCCTGCTTCATATAAAGTACCACCCCTTTGCCAGCATCGCTCACCAGTTTCATGGCACTGTGTAGCTGTGAGCCACAATCACAACGGCATGAACCAAAAATATCGCCTGTTACGCACGATGAGTGAACGCGAACCATTACCGGCTCATCTTTTTCCCAGGTGCCTTTTACCAACGCCATGTGTACATCATTGGTGTTGATCTGTTCATAGGCAACCAATTTAAAGTGACCATGCTCGGTAGGCATGTCTACTTCAATTTCGCGCTTGATCAGCGACTCCACCTTCAGGCGATACTCAATCAAATCTTTGATGGACACCAGTTTGAGGTTGAATCGTTCAGCCACTTTCACCAGATCAGGAAGCCGCGCCATCGACCCATCTTCGTTCATGATTTCAACCAAGACACCTGCGGGTTTAAATCCTGCTAACCGCGCGAAGTCTATTGCCGCTTCGGTATGGCCGGTTCTGCGCAGCACACCTCCGCGTTTTGCTTTGAGTGGAAAAATGTGACCCGGTTTACCGAGCTCCTCCGGTTTTGTTGCCGGGTCAACCAGGGCGCGAATGGTCTTGAACCGATCGTGAGCGGAGATACCTGTAGAACATCCGTGACCAATCAGATCGACCGAAACTGTAAAGGGTGTTTCAAATACCGCAGTGTTACTGCCAACCATAAGATCGAGACCAAGTTCTTCGCAGCGATCTTCAATAAGTGGGGTGCAGATCAGGCCTCGACCATGCGTGGCCATAAAGTTTACGATCTCGGGGGTAGTGCATTCAGCTGCACAGATAAAGTCGCCTTCATTTTCCCGGTCTTCGTCATCCACCACAATAATTATCTTCCCGTTTTTAATCTCCTCGAGGGCTTCTTCAATCGTGTTCAGTTTTATATCGTTCATACATTTATAGAATACTTTTTTCTGGTTACTGATTTTTTTCTTTCAACAAGTAACAGGGCGATCATGGTTCCCTTTACCTTACTTGGGCACCACAATACCCAGCACACTGGCTAACTCTTTCTCGGCACCTTTTAACTGTTCGTGAATAGTGAAATAGTTTTCAAGGTCTTCGTCTTTCACGGCATTTTTCATCTGCTGGAGATTATCTTCCATCAGTTTCTGAATGAGCCTGAATTTAAAGCGCAGCACATTGGTGTGCGCAAGGTCTTGCAGTATTTCGCGTTCGTGTGGAAAATAAATGTGATACTTATCGCTCCAGTGCTTGCTGGTTTCGTAGCGCGATGTGGTGAGCTCGGCTACTACCCGTTTGATCGGATCCGATCCGAGTTCCATGAAGTACAACGTGTCTACTACCTCGCCACGTTCAGCTCCTTTTCTAAACTCATCGTAGATTTGTTTGAATACCTCGTTCGAAAATTCAACATCCTCCAGTTCAGCCAGCATAAAATCTACGAGACGGGTATCATCATAATGACTCTCGGCATAATTCAACAACAGGCGTATGGCTTCACGCTCCTGCTTTTGCACCATACTTGCTGTATCAATACTGCTTTGCTGCGCAACTTCTACACTAAACTCTGCTGCGGGGGGTTCTTTTACATCATCGCGAACGCGCTCCTGATCCCGCTTCTTTCGTTCGCCAACTAAAATCTTGTTTAACTCGGTAAGCAGTACTGTTTCTGAAATACCCAGCAGGTTTCCGGTTTCCTGGATATAGACCGATCGTTTTATCGGATCGGGAATTAATGAAATACTGGTAACAATCTCGCGAATGGCCTCGGCTTTTTTTATCGGATCGTGCACAGCATCGGTGGCCAGCAAATCGATTTTGAACGAGATGAAATCTTTCGAATGATCCTTGAGGTACTGGCGATAGGCGGTGCTTCCCATTTTACGGGAATAACTGTCGGGGTCTTCACCATCGGGAAGTAATACTACGCGAACATTCAATCCACCTTTCAACACCAGGTCGATACCGCGCAGGGCGGCTTTTATACCCGCTGCATCGCCATCGAAGAGTACAGTAACATTTTCGGTAAACCTGCGGATCAGCTTTATCTGTTCTTCCGTTAACGCGGTGCCTGACGAAGCCACCACATTGTCTACATCGGCAAGGTGCATGGAGATTACATCGGTGTAACCTTCTACCAGGTAACAGAAGTCTTCTCTTCGTATGGCATTCTTCGCCTGAAACATGCCATAGAGCACATTGCTCTTATGGTAGATTTCTGTTTCGGGCGAGTTAATGTATTTGGGCTGATCTTTTTCTTTGGTGAGGATGCGCGCACCAAAGGCTACAATCTTTCCCGAAAGGTTGTGCACCGGAAAGATTACTCTTCCGCGAAAGCGATCGTATTTTTTATCATCGTCTTTCTTAATGAGCAAGCCGGCTTTCTCTAATACTTCTTCGCTGAAACCACTGGCTACGGCTTTCCGGGTTAAGTGATCCCAGTCTTTCAGGGTATAGCCTAACTCAAATTTTTCAAGAATCTTGTCGTTGAAACCGCGTTCGCGAAAGTAGCTCAATCCAATACTTTGGCCTTCTTCAGAAGTATGCAGCAAATCCTTGTAGTATTCTTTCGCAAAGTTCATCACAATGTATAGGCTGTCGCGCGAACTTTGCGAGGCAAGTTCCTCGTTTGACACTGCCTCATCCTGAATATCGACCCCATACTTCTTAGCAAGGTGACGGATGGCTTCCACGTAGCTCATGCCTTCGTGTTCCATCACAAAGGTGATAGCGTCACCACCCTTACCACTGCTGAAATCTTTAAAGATCCCCTTGGCCGGAACAACGTAAAACGAAGCGGTCTTTTCGTTGGTAAACGGACTTAACGCTTTGTAATTCTGACCCGAGCGCTTCAACGACACAAAATCCCCGATCACATCAATGATATCGATGCGGTTCTTTACTTCGTCTATGGTTTCGCGGGAAATCATCGTTAGCCTTGTGTTCTACCCCTTTTTTTTGAAGGGTTCAAAGATACTTGTATTCATTTCAATGTTCCATGTTCATTGTTCAAAGTTCTAAACCTTATCATAATGAATCTGAAACCTTGAACCTGAAACCAAAAACAACCGTAAATTGCGCCTGTTTTCAAACTTTTTATTTATACTATTTGTCTGCCCTAGCATGAGCCTTACGACTACCGATATTCTAAAAGCCCTTTCTACAGTTGACGATCCTGACCTGAAAAGAGACCTGGTTAGCCTGAACATGATTAAGGATGTAAAGGTTGAACCTAACCGCGTGAGTTTCACGGTAGTACTAACAACACCAGCCTGCCCACTGAAAGAAAAGATCAGGCAAGACTGCGAAGACGCAGTAACGAACGTGGTTGGTAGTGGGGTAACGATTGATATCAACATTACTTCATCGGTTACCACCCTGCGCGATAATGCCCCGCTGTTGCCGGGTGTCAAGAATATTATCGCCATATCTTCCGGCAAAGGTGGTGTGGGCAAGTCTACCGTAACCACAAACCTGGCGGTGGCGCTTGCAAAAACCGGAGCAAAGGTAGGGCTGATCGATGCCGATATTTCAGGGCCGTCTATTCCCACCATGTTTAACTGTGAGTTTGAGCAACCCACCGTAAAACAGGTAAATGGGCGCAATGTCATTATCCCTATTGAACACTACGGTGTAAAGCTGATTTCGATCGGATTCCTCACCCCTCCGGATAGCCCGGTGATCTGGCGCGGCCCAATGGCCAGCTCGGCACTCAAACAGTTTTTCAACGATGCCGACTGGGGCGACCTGGATTACCTGCTGATTGATTTACCGCCCGGCACTGGCGACATTCACCTTACATTGGTTCAAACCGTACCCGTAACAGGTGCCGTTATTGTAACAACACCCCAAAAAGTAGCACTGGCCGATGCCAGTAAGGGAATGGCAATGTTTAAGCAGCCGCAGATTAATGTTCCGATTCTGGGTATCGTAGAAAACATGGCCTATTTCACTCCGGCCGAACTGCCGGAAAACAAATACTACATCTTTGGCCAGGGTGGCGGCCAGCGGTTGGCCGAAAAGTATGATGTTCCTTTGCTGGGGCAGATTCCATTGGTGCAAGGTATTCGCGAAAGTGGCGACACCGGTTTGCCGGCAGCCTTGAAGGAAGGCCCTACAGCCCAGGCCTTTAATGAACTTGCAGAATCGTTGGCACGTCAAATTGCCATTAGAAATGCTAACTTTACACAAACAAAACGGGTAGAACTAAAAGTCTGATGAATACAATGCTAGTAGAAGAATTAAACGGAAAAATTGAAGAAGCCCTCAACTCAATTCGCCCCTACCTGGAAGCTGACGGTGGAAACATCAAAGTATTGGATGTAACGGCCGATCGCGTTGTAAAACTGGAATTTGTTGGCGCCTGCGGAAACTGCCCCATGTCTACCATGACATTTAAAGCGGGTGTTGAAGAGGCCATCCGGAAAGCCGTTCCTGATATTAAGTCTATTGAGGTTATCAACCTTACGCCTATCAATTTGTAAGACGGCCCAAATCATTTTAAAACTTGCTTTGAAAGCGGAGCTACTTACCTTCCATTGGTTACTCTTTCTATCTTTCGTTGATAAACCATTACCCTAATTTTTTAACGATCTGTGACTACCTGGAAAAATTGCTGCTTTCTTTTTACGCTCTTCTTTGGTGTTATCTCGCACGCTACATTTTCGCAGGATCGCTGTGGCACGGTGCAATACACCAACATGCTTCAGCAGAAAAATACACTTCCGGAAAGCGATGAGCAATTTGAACATTGGCTGAAAACAAAAATTGAAAGCCGGAAAACATCCAGCACCCTGCGTGCCCAATCCACCTACACCATTCCGGTGGTCGTGCACATTATTCACAATGGCGAGCCGCTCGGCAGCGGCACTAATGTTTCGGCTGCCCAGGTACTTTCGCAGATCAGTGTTCTGAATAAGGACTTCAACCGTCTGAATGCCGATGCCTCCAGTACACCAGCAGAATTTTTATCGGTAGCCGGTAGTATTGCGATTGATTTTGTACTGGCCACACAAGATCCGGAAGGCTTGCCAACGTCTGGCATTGTGCGCGTGGATGGTAATCAAAACGCGTGGACGATGAATGATAACTACAAACTGAAGGCATTGAGCTATTGGCCATCCGACCGCTATCTAAATATCTGGGTTTGTAACCTTACTGACTTCCTGGGCTATGCCCAGTTCCCCGAGTCAACGCTGGGAGGGTTAGAGAACGCATCAAAAAATAAACTTACCGATGGCGTTGTCATCAGCACCGAAGCTTTTGGTTCTATTGATGACGGAGCATTTGCGCTGGACCCTCAATACAATAAAGGTCGCACCGCCACCCATGAAATCGGTCACTACCTGGGGCTGCGTCACACCTGGGGTGACGACAACAACAGTTGCAGTGGAACAGACTACGTTGCCGACACGCCTAATCAGGCCGGCAGTACCAGTGGCTGTCCGGCACATCCGCGTAAAACATGCGAAGTAACGGCCATGTTTCAAAACTACCTTGACTATACTAACGATGCCTGCATGAATATCTTCACCGTAGGGCAGGTTGCACGGATGACGAGCGTTCTTGAAAACAGCACCCGAAGAAAAAGTTTGCTTACTTCAGTGGGGTCGCAGCCACCCGTTCAGTATGCCAACGACCTGGGTATAAAAACTATTCTCGACCCTGCTTCCGGTGAATGCCCTTCACTCTCCATCACACCCACCGTTGACGTTCGAAACTACGGCACAAATGCCATTAATTCCTTTCGAATACGCGTGCTAAATGATGGTGCCAACGTAGAGGAAAAGACTTTTACACAAACTTTGAATCTGTTAGAAAGCGCTACCGTAACGTTTAATGCGCTCTCATACACTTCGGGAACGCACAACATTACTTTTGAAATCATCCAGATAAACGGAGGTGCTGATGACAACAATTTAAACAACACGGTTAATCAACCCATCGCAGTACCCTTTACTACTACCACACCCTTTTCAGAAAATTTCAACTTCGCATTACCGGGCACGTGGTCGATACTCAATCCGGATCAGGTACTGGGATGGGAACTCGTTACCGCCCCCAGTACAAGTGTCAGCAACAAAGCCCTCAAAATGGATTTCTTCAACTACAAGGATAATCTAGGAGAAATTGACATGGTGGTTACTCCGGTGTTTGATTTATCCTCTGTGCCTGTTGCCTTGTTAAAATTTGAAGTTGCTCACGCACGTGCTCAATCAAGTAATGATCAACTAAAAGTAATCGTACTCACCGGATGCAATGCTGATATCAATCAGGGCACTGTCGTGTATGACAAAGCCGGAGCCGCTCTGGCAACTGCACCGGCAACATCGTCATCCTTCACTCCGGGAAGCTCAAGCCAGTGGCGTAAAGAAGCCGTTGATCTCTCAGCCTTTATCGGGCAAAGCAAAGTACAACTTGCGTTTGTAGGCATTAACGATTGGGGTAACAACCTGTACCTCGATAATATTTCGTTGTTGACATCACCGGTACCGGACATTGCATTGTCTTCCATTATCAAACCATCGCCAGTACTATGTGCCGAAGTGGTGTCACCAAAACTGCGCATCATCAATAACGGAACAATCATCAATTCCTTTGCCGTGCAAACCACCGTAGGCAGTACCGTAACTACAACAAACTTCAGTGGTTTGAATTTTACTACCGGAGAAATGGAAGTTGAACTGACAGCCATTAACCTGCCCGTAGGTAATAGCCAGGTTACTTACAGCTTGATCAACCCGAACGGTGGCGCAGATGTCTTTCCGGCTGATAACACCAAACAAGTTACCGTAGTGCGCAACAGTCCAACCGATGCTGTTCCACTGCAGGAAAATTTTGAAGGAACTTTTACCGACCGATGGACCATTGCTAACCCTACAGCACCAATCTCCTGGCAGCCTGTTACATTGAACAACACCAAAGCCATTTACTTCAACGCCTTTACAAGTATTGTTTCGGGCGATGAATCTTGGTTAGTGAGCCCCGTGCTTGACTTTAGCGAGCTTGATGAAGCCAGTGTACTTTTTGATCTTTCTTACGGATACAGAGCACTTACTAACGACAACCTGAGGATTATGGCCTCCACTAATTGTGGCGAAACATTCACCACTTTTCTGAGCTACACCGGTGCTGCCTTGCAGACAGCAACGTCTGATGTTGCCTGGGTTCCTACCACGGCATCGCATTGGGATATCCGAAAGTCGGTTGATCTTTCATCGCTGGCCGGATCGTCAGCTGTTCGGGTTGCCTTCGTATTTACCAACGCCAACGGCAACAATATTTACCTGGATAATATAGCCGTGATGCCATCTGTAGTTACAACCATTGATTTTCCTGCGGAAACACTTCCTCATAACTTGTTTGTGCTCTACCCCAATCCTGCATCGCGGAATGGTGCTGTTAATCTTACGTTCAATCTTCAAAGCCGTGAAGATGTTACCGTAACGTTTACCGACACCGTGGGCAAGGAAGTATACAGCAGTGTGTTTACTGATGCTCTCAACCAAACCGTGGTGCTTCCGCTGGAAGATTTCAATACCGGTGTTTACATTGCCCGATTGTACACAAAAGACAAAACGGCTATGCAAAAGATTATCGTCATCAAGTAATAACAGGCTATCCGGTCAACGTATTTGATCGCCAATCGTGACTGTTTTTCATTATCTTGCACTGGATAAATTTTTTTTTGAATGTCCAATAAAAAGAAAGTAGTAATTCTCTACGGAGGTCGTTCGGTCGAGCATGGTGTATCGATCAATTCAGCCCGAAACATTTTTGATTACCTCGACAAAAAAGTATTTGAACCACTGCCCATCGGGATCAGCCGAAGCGGTCAATGGTTTTTGACTTCCGGTGTCAGCAAAGACATCGAACAAGGTAAAGCGCTCGGGTTGTTGCTCGATCCTTCCAATCCAGGCTTCCTTATACTTTCTAATGGCGATCGTTTTAAAGCAGATATTATCTTCCCGGTTCTTCACGGCACCGATGGTGAGGATGGCAGTATTCAAGGCATGATCAAAGCGATGGACATGCCCATGGTGGGAACCGGTGTGCTGGGCTCATCCATGTCGATGAATAAAATTGTTGCCAAACGTTTGCTTCAGGAAGCCGGGTTACCGGTTACGCGATTTCTCACCTTTACCTTTCGCGAAAAAGATACCATCAGCTTCACGGCCATTTCTAAAAAACTGGGGCTTCCGTTTATGGTGAAGTCGGCCAGTCTTGGCTCCTCGGTAGGTGTTTCTAAAGTAAAAAGTAAAAAAGATTTTCAGCAGGCTGTAGAAGAAGCATTTCGTTACGATGATGAGATGATTGCCGAAGAGTACGTTACCGGCCGCGAAGTAGAGTGCGCAGTGTTGGGCAACTTTCCACCGGAAGCTTCGTACCCCGGTGAAATCGTGATCAGCAAAAAATACGAGTTCTATACCTTCGATGCCAAGTATGTTGATCCGGAAGCGGTACGCATTGACGTGCCCGCCAACCTTACCAAGCCGGTAGCCGAAAAAATACGCAAAGCTTCTGTTAAAGCTTTTGAAGCGCTGCATTGCGAAGACTTTGCGCGCGTTGATCTCTTCCTCGACAAAAAAGGAAAAATCTATGTAAACGAAATAAACTCCATACCCGGCTTTACAAACTCCAGCATGTACCCGGTAATGTGGAAAGAACGCGGCATCAGTTTTACTGACCTGATCACACGACTACTCAACCTCGCGCAAGAGCGTTACGACCGCAGCAAACGTATTACCCGTGATTTCGAATCGTCATTAAAATTCTGATCACCCTATATTTGCGCTAACTCACTTTATCCAGAATGAAACTAGATTTAAAGAAATACAAACCCAACACACTCGGAGGATTGTTACTCAATACGCTGATCACCGTAACGATTGTGATTGTACTTGCTATTTTATATTTCTACGCATACCTCCCCTCCATCACCAACCATGGCGAAACCATTACCGTGCCCAACATTGAAGGCATGAAGATAAGTGAGCTGGAAGATTTTCTGGTGAAACGAAATTTACGATTTGAAGTAAACGATTCATCGTATGCGGCCGATCAACCTCCGCTGGCAGTATTAAAACAATTTCCACCTGCCGGATCGAAAGTAAAAGAAGGCCGGAATATTTTTATCTCGGTTAATCGTATTAACCCGCCCACCGTTCCGGTTCCCAACTTGCTGGATGGATCTGTGGTGAATGCAGATGCCGTACTGCGAAGCAACGAACTGAAACGCGGGCGCATTCAGTTGGTATCGGGGCCATTCAATGTTGTAAAGGAAATGAAACTGGGAGGTATCAAGATTGACCCGGGCACCAGGGTTCCAAAAGGCTCGGTGATCGACCTGGTGGTAATGGATGGTGGCAGCAAGAACGTACCTACGCCAAATGTAGTAGGACTAAACCTGGAGGATGCCAAAGTGCTGATCTTCGGATCGAACCTGAGTATCAACATAACCCTCGTTGGCGACACCCTGGGCACGAACCCCGTTATTATTAAACAAAAATCTGAAGCCGGAGAGATTATAACGGTGGGTGATGTCGTTGATGTTTGGATAGCCAAGCCCGGAACTGAACCACCAACAGACGAAGAAATAGAAGAAGCGAATGATGACGAATTCTAGCATCGAAAGTAAGGCCGATATCGAATCTTGTAATCGCCACAACCGTATGCTGGTTACTGATTTACTTTCCTATCGCCTGCTCTTGATGCTGAGTTTTCTTTTTGCATTTCAATCTGCCTCCGCACAGGTAAAACTTTACCCTGTTCACCGAAGTAATCCAACAACAATTAGTAATGTCAAGATTGCTTCAACAGCACGAACAAAAACAGTCGCCCCGCTTTCGCTTCCCTTCTGGGAGGATTTCTCCACTACTCCGGTAAACAATCCCACCGACACGTTGGCTAACTATCCGCTGCGATCGCGTTGGGAACCCAGCGAAGGAGTTTGGGTTAATAATGGGCTCGGCATCAATCCGCCATCTACTAATGTTGCTTCTTTCGATGGGCTTGACTCTGTTGGCTTGCCCTATTCGGATCAGATTTTATTGAATGGATTTCGCGACAAGCTTACCTCGCTACCCATTAAGATAACGGACGTTCCGGTGATTGAACGTGGATCTGTTTTTCTCAGCTTCTTTTTTCAATTGCAAGGTCATGGTGAATGGCCCGACAGTAATGACTTTCTGCGACTGGAGTTCAAAGACAGCACCGACACGTGGATACCGGTAATGACAATACGCCCCAAGACATACTACAACCGAAACGTTTTTTACGATACTATTATAAGTGTACAAGACCGGCTGCATGCCGCTGGAGACACGATTTTCTTTCACGATGATTTTCAGTTTCGCTTTCAGAATTACGGGCGGAAATCCGGCCCCTACGACACCTGGAATATCGACTACATACTCCTGAACAAAGGAAGAACGATCAACAGCAATTCCTTCCCCGACCGCGCCATTGCCTCAACGGCATCAAACCTTCTGGGCGATTACTATGCCGTACCCGTTCAACACTTCTTTGATACCAAGCCTTTCGAAAATGTTCAGTTTGATGTAACGAACCTGAAAAACACGTCTACCTCAGTCGACTACAGCGCGAATATTACCACCCACAACTACATTGGAGGTGTAGAAACCATTAACTCAACAATTGTTGTAACCGAAGGTGTTAAGGGTGCTTCTGGTGATATGAATCCATTTGAACGTGTTCGGGTTACCGTAAGTCAGGTGCCCGATGGTAATAACGCAGCCTTGTTTAACCCGGCAGCCGATTCCCTGAAGCTGTCATTAAAAACAACCCTGATCACAGAAGATAACATCGATCCGCTGCGGCTGCAATTTTTACCCCTCGACTTTACGCTCAACGACACACTCAGCACACACTACGTCATGGATAATTACTATGCGTATGATGACGGTACTGCCGAGTATGCCGCGGGTACTACTAACCCGGGTAACATTCTGGCTTATGCGTTTGAACTGGTCTCTTCAGCGCCCGATACCCTGGCCAGCTTTGAAGCATACTTCCCCGATTTCGGATTAGGCTCCAACCGCCTGGTTAATTTTTATATTTATCCGGATGACAATGGTAAACCTGATTCGAATAATCCATTGCTGGTTGCACGTAACAGAACCGTTCAACGAAAAGGACTTAACAACTTTCAACTGATCAGTATTGAGCCCATCAAAGTACCGATGCGATTTTATATTGGCTACGAGTCGCAATATATTCAGGTAGGTTTGGATGTAAGCCACGATACCGGTGACAAGATATATTTATTCAAGAATGACAGCTGGTATCAAAATCCAGATGAGATTTATGGAAGCCTCATGATTCGTCCGTTGTTTATTGAAGGTGTAGGCGGAGGGCCACTGGTTGGCTTGCCTGAGGAACAACCGTCCATTACTATTTATCCGAATCCAGGCAAGGGGCAATTTTTCGTAGAAGGCTCTGCCGATTTAGTAATGGTATCAACTGTAACCGGTCAACAGATTTCATTCGAGAAAGAATCCGATGGCAATCGTCAGAAAATTTCACTTCATCATACCTCCCCAGGTATCTACCTGCTGCGCTTTCGCCAGGGCGATACCATCATCACCCGTAAACTTGCCGTGCAGTAGCGAATCAACCAGACCTTTGTTCTGCAGCACAAAAGCCTGAATTGATAGTTACTTAAAACTTAGTTAGTGGTAGTGGCATCTTTCGTTGCCGAAGCTACTGACGTCCTACTTCCCTTCTTGGTATACAAGCGAAAATAATACTTCGTGTTCGCAGTTAAGCCGGCAACATCGGTTGTTGTTCCGGTTACTTCTTTTTTGTTGTAGCCTGTAACGGTAGTAGCAAAATTGTTCGCGGTCGAAACATCCAGCAAATACTTGTCGGCACCAGCAACCGCTGTCCAGGTAACTGTAAATCCTGTAGCGGTAATGGCTGATGCATTGTTCAATGCAGGAGCCGCCACGGGTGTTGGTTCATCATCATCGCTGCAACTCGCAGCAACAAATACTGTAACAGCCAGAAATAGCAACGTCATCAAACGATGCATGTGTGTGGATTGATTTGTTCTTTTCATTTTTAAAAATTGTTTTGTTGATGCGTAATAGACATCACGACAGGATGTGAGGTTGGAAAATTATTTCTTCCAATGAAAAAAAATCTAGTCACAAACATCTTCACAAAAAAGCTGATTAGAATTCAGACACTGATTTTTGATTATACGTTGTAGTCTGAAAAAAATATAACAAGAAACCGAAGCCGAACATACGATACCGGCAGGCTACACGTTTTGTCAGATTTTACTCATAACAATTATAATGAAGACAAAAAAAACGGCATGCCTACATAGCGTGCCGTAAAATGGGTTATCTCAAAAATATAAGCTTGACTTCTCAGAGTTTCTCAATCACCAGGTTGTGATTGGTATAAATGCAAATGTCGGCTGCGATTGTGAGGCTTTCACGAACAATTTCTTCTGCTGTTAAATGAGGAGCGTGTTTCTTCAGTGCGAGCGCTGCTGATTGGGCGTACATTGCACCCGATCCGATAGCAGCAATCTGATTATCGGGCTCCAGCACATCACCCGTTCCTGACAGAACCAATACTTCATCTTTACTACACGTAATCAGCATGGCTTCGAGTCTGCGAAGAAAACGATCCATGCGCCAGTCCTTTGCCAACTCGATCGCTGCGCGCTTCATGTTGCCGCCATAGCTGTTGAGCTTTTCTTCAAAGCGCTCGATCAGGGTAAAGGCATCGGCCGTTGAGCCGGCAAAACCTGCGAGTACTTTACCATCCTGAAGCCTGCGAATTTTTCGCACATTACTTTTCGCTACGTAATTTCCCATAGTAGCCTGGCCATCACCGCCAATGGCAACCTGGCCATTGTGCATCACCGCCAGTATGGTTGTTGCATGAATTTTTTCCATTCGTTGTAAAACAGTCGTGCCACCCTTTTGATGAAGGTGGCACGTTCTGGTGTTAAATGTTTACTAAATCAAAATTCTAACCGGATCTTCCATCAAGCCTTTAAAGGTCTTGAGGAACGCGGCACCAACCGCACCATCTACCGCGCGATGATCGCACGATAACGTTACCTTCATAATATTACCAACCACAAGCTGGCCATTTTTAACGATGGCTGTTTCTTTGATTCCACCTACGGCCAGAATACACGCGTTTGGCGGGTTGACGATCGCACAGAATTCATCCACACCAAACATACCCAGGTTTGAAACGGCAAATGTACCCCCTTCCATTTCGGCAGGTTGTAATTTTTTGTTCTGTGCTTTTGTTGCCAGGTCTTTCACTTCAACAGCAATGTGTGAAAGTGATTTATTATCCGCGAAGCGAATAACCGGCACCAGCAATCCATCTTTCACGGCTACGGCCACACCAATGTGGATGTGGTGATTTTTTCGCATGGTGTCGCCCAGCCAGCTTACATTAACATCAGGATTTTGACGAAGTGATGCGGCCACCGCTTTGATCACCATATCATTGAACGAAATCTTTACCGGACTTATCTCATTGATGCTTTTGCGAGCTTCCATGGCTTTGTCCATGTTGATCTCCATGGTAAGGTAAATGTGCGGAGCGGTAACTTTCGCTTCGGTGAGACGCCTGGCAATGGTCTTACGCATCTGCGACACCTGAATGTCTTCAAAGCTTTCTTCGCCTACTACCTTCGGTAGTACTACCGGAGCTGCGGGAGCAGCACCTTTTGCAGCAGTTGCTGTCGCTGAAGCTGCAGATGGTTTATAATTTTCGACATCACTTTTGGTAACGCGACCTTGATCGCCTGTACCCGGAATTTTGCTGATGTCATATCCTTTATCAGAGGCCATCTTCTTGGCCAAGGGAGAAGCTTTAACACGACCGTTTGTAGCGTGGTCGGCCGAAACGGCAACAGGTGCTGCGGCTGTTGTCGTCTCCGCAGGTTTCGTAGCTGTAGGAGTTGCCGAGGCTGATCCTTTCGCTTCATGCGCTTTCAACAAGGTTTGCCAGTCAGCGCCTTTCTCGCCCACGATGGCCAGTACACCATTTACGGCTACTGACTTTCCGGCATCTGCTCCGATGTAAAGTACCGTACCCGTGTTGTATGATTCATACTCCATGGTGGCTTTATCTGTTTCGATTTCCGCCATCAGTTCGCCTGACTTAACCGTGTCGCCCACTTTTTTATGCCATGCGGCAATAACACCATCCGTCATGGTGTCACTCATCTTCGGCATCAACACGATTTCAGCTTTAATACCCGAAGTATCAATGGCTGGAGCGGCAGTTGCTGTGGCTGCCGGAACTGCGGCTTTTGCTTCAGTCTTTCCCCCGGTAGCGGCCGCATTCGCTGCACCCGCCAACAATGCTGAGTAATCTTCTCCTTTACTTCCTACAATGGCCAGCACATCGTTAACTTTTACGGCTTGACCTTCGGCTACTCCCAGGTACAGTACAGTGCCTGTGTTAAACGATTCATAATCCATGGTGGCTTTGTCGGTTTCGATCTCGGCCATCAACTCACCCGACTTTACGGTATCGCCAACTTTTTTATGCCATTTCGCTACCACACCTTCCGTCATGGTATCGCTCATTTTGGGCATGCGCACTATTTCTGCCATTTCGATTGTTGATTTTTAATTATCTGTTTTGGTATTGGCCTCTGCAAACCTTTGCAAGGTTAGTCTGGCCATAATAAGCTTCCAAAAATAGGGTATAAAAGGCGATTTTCAAGGAAATTTTAAATCCTGTGCGAACAAGATGGTAGGGTCTGATTTTCAGGCAGAAATCAATACTTAAACGATCCGATCAGAATTTCGAATCGCGAATCAGAAGGTTTTATGCCGTGGGCATAGCGAACACCAATATCGAGTTGGGGCAAAAACCGCAGGATGTTGATATCAAATTTCAGTTCGCCCCCTACCGAGAAGTAATCGCCATTCTGTTGACCATAAATGCTTGACTCACCAGCCGCATAATCGGCAAAGGCATTTAACCGTACGCGCTGAATATTCAGCAACGGACCAATCGAAACATCAGGATACCACAATGGCATAGTATAGTTGGCCGACATGGTGTATAATTTCTCGAACCGGCTGATGGAAAGACCTCGAGGCGTGGGCACCGTGTTCCTGAAAATGTAATCATCTAATTCTTCATGCACGATGGTTTGCTGATACGCCCAGTATCCATAGATGGAATGATGCTTGAAAAAACCCGGCAGGTAGAGGTATCCTAAAAAGGAAGCGAGCCCTCCTTGAAAATCGCCACCATACGGTGTGCTGTAGTAATTAAGATAAATAGCCTGCCCCCATTTACTGTTAATATCGCGTTGACTTCTTTTCAACAATCGATAGGCCGATAAGGAGAAGTGATTATAAACCAGGTTTCCATTGCCAACATAATCGAAGAAAGGATAGATGTAACGGATAGTATCATCTACAATCACGGAAGGAAAATACCGATCAGCCGTTACCCCATTCGTAAGGTTCGAAACTTGCGTAACCCCCACCGCATTGCCAACGGTTAGGTTGGTGGCATACTTAGAATTGGTTAGTGTAAGTGGAATTCTCAGACCCGCTTCAACTTGTCGTTCGTCCCAGTTAAAAACAACATCGCTACTCACTACGGTTGAATCTGTTCCCTCTACCACCAGGGTAGGCAAGGTACCTTCATCCACCCTTCGCTTCCCCTGACTGAAGTTTACATCGAGTATTGGATACCAGCCCTGGTAACTCACCCCTGCCCGCCACATGCCGGTGCGTTCGGTCAAATCATACGTATAACCGGCTGTAATATTCGTGGTGCTTAAAATATCGCGCGAACTGATACCGATAGTAGTGCGCGTCAGGTTATCACTGTCGATTACTACACCCCAACTGTACGGGTTGATCAGTCCGTTGATTTTCGAATACTTCATTACATCCCGTTTTGTATCCGGAATACTATCAAACAAATGCGGCCGTCCCTCCTGCTCTACCAGGTGCTGCACCAATGTGCTGGTCTGCGGTTGTACAACAACCGGTTTCCACAATGAAGGATCAAACGGAATTCGCACTACATCCATTCCATCTTTTGCCTGATCATTGTAGTATAGAAATTTTCCATCGCGCGAAAGACCGGGATTATATGCCCCGTACTTACTTGATGTGAGCTGATACCGAACTCCGGATGCTGTATCCAGCGCATAAATATTATCGATGCCACTTAGGGGTGAATTGAATAAGATGTATTTCCCTGCCGGAACGGGATGCCCCACATTTTCCTGCGAAACAGGAATCAAATCGTGCTGCTCGCCTGTCGCTGCATCGATGCTTGAAATTGTTCTGCCTGCGCGCGTGGTCTTTAGTACTACAATACGCTTACCATCTTCTGACCAGCGTGGCATCGCATAAAAATGATTTTCAGGATTTTCAAACTCCTGAATTTCCTTTCCATAAAAAACATCCACAACAACAAGGTTGTGTTTGTATTCACTGTTTGTCCGTACGGTTACTACCTTCTCGCCTGTCGGGGCAAGTGCCGCACTGGCATAACGACTGTGCTTATTCCCGATAACACGTTTTTCATTTGTTTTATAATCGTACAATTTTATCAACGAGTAATTTTTTACTAACCAGCGTGGATCATAGCCATACTCATTCCACAACACAGCCGTAAACCCGGCCGACAGCATGCCGGTGTCGTTAATAAATCCAGGGGTGAATATTTTTTTCTCGTTGCCATCTTTCAACAACACAAATTGAGCTATGTCGCCAATACCCCTCTTCAAGGCGAGTACGGTTCCATCATCCATCGGCTGCGGATAGAGATAATCGGTGTATGCTTTTGTGTTGCGTGGATTAACTTTTTCAAAAGAAGTAAGGTGAAGCTGATCGATTTCATTCTTCCACTCCTGCTTAAGATTAGTGGCCATGTCGTTGTATAATTCCATTACACCCATGCCTGTTTCCTTTCGGATTGCTTTGGAAAACGAAAAAATATTGAGCGGCATATTCCACGAACGAGCCGTGATCCTTCCCCAGATGTCCGGATCGTTTGTCTTTTGCCGAAGGTAGCTTACCATGTGGTAGCCCAACACGTAGTGATCGGGAATGAAATGCTTATACGATCGCAGATACTGCTTATGGTAATTGAATGTTCTTCCCTCCATCAGGTTGGTGCGAAACACTAACCCGAAATTCGGAATGCGACCCCGGCCACTGTGCGTAAACGCTGTTTCAGTCGCCACGGCATCACCTTCCCAAAACCAGGCGGGTGCCGATGCCTGGGCTATGCCGGCAAGACCTGCATAACCAAAAAGATAGAATGCTAATTTATTGAATCCCCGTGTGGCATGCTGATACTGCACCACGTGGCGATACTCATGCGCGGCCAGCAGATCAAGCCAATCGTTGGTACCCAGAAAATTGTAATCCTGCGATGGCATGATGTAAAATTCAGACCTGCGCGGAAACATCGACACAAAACCATTCGAAGTAGACGATTGGTTCTGAAGTATAATGGATATTTTCTTCGGACTGCTCCCCAATGATTTCGCTTCGGCATCGCGAATATGCTCCAGTGTATTGGCCACACGTTGTGCCTGTGTTTCAAAACCCTTTGGAAACAACACCCGAAAGCCTGGTGTGTTTACCTGGTACCAATCCAGGCTGGAGGGATTGTTCTCGAGAACCGTCTGAGCAAACAACTCGCTCATCAAGCATACCAACGCAAGGGTGAAAAACTTCCGCATCAAATCCTGTTTACCTACGGAAAGATGAAACTACGTTTTGGCAATTGCAAGTACTTCGGGTTACGGGTTTAATGTTTCGGGTTACGGGTTTAATGTTTCAGGTTTCGAATTTAACGCTACGAGGTTTCACCCCAAAACCCTAAACACGTAACTCGAAACCCGAACCCGAATTATTCCTCAATGGTAATCTCACCAACATCCACCGCGCTCACTTGAAAGAATCCAAGGGCTCCGTTGCTCAGGTTAGTACGCGGAGTGGCCGGAATTGGGCCGAACATGCCGCCATCATTATTAATGAGGGTGTTTAGATCGCTGTAGAAAACATAACCAAACCGGCTTATACTGTACATCTCCACACGGGCTACATCCTCCAAGCTGTAGAAAATGGGAGTACCTATTCCATTGATATTCCCGGCCAGAAACTTGTCATCACCAACATAAATATCCGTGTCGCTGTCGAACGTTAACGAATCGTTCCGGTAGAATTTAAAGAGATAGTAGTTTGTCTCATCCTGCGGTTCTTTCGTAAACATCAATGCTTCATAAAATCTTCCTTCAATTTCCGGATCTTCTTCTTCCTCTGTATTGATCTTATAGCTCAGGCTATCCATTGTAGTTACCGCGAACAACTCATCTTCTGCTTCGTAAAGCTCGCCATCGGCTTGCACACGCAAGGTATAGGTACGGCCAACACTTCCAACAAACGGAGTTTGAGGAATGTAAATACCCGCGGAGTCCTCCACTGCATTTGGATTATGAACAAACGTATAGACGTTGCCAAGATCATCCGACACGGTTACTACGGCATCGGTAACACGTGGTGTTGCACCCGAAGAATAGAAGTCTGCTGAACGTGAAATCTTCACCGATTGATAACCGGGCTGATTGGTGACCAATCCTTCAATTACAATTTTTGGATCGGCCTGATCGGAATCCAGCACAAACGGCTCTTCGCAGGCAAACAATACTACGCTGGCAAGAAGTATAATTATTAAGTTCTTCATGATTGCTTAGAATTTAAAGTTATAGGTAACCGATGGCATAACCGGGAACAGGTAAACCAATCGTGCTTCTTTTTCTGTACCGTCTCCGATGATCTCACCTTCGCTATTCTGCTTGGTGCGGGTGTACACCGTAAACGGATTTTTTCTATTGTAAACATTGTACACGGCAAATACCCATTGTCCTTTCCATCGTCTGTTTGCGTTTCGCTTGGGTGTGAGTGTTGCCGATAAGTCAAGGCGGTGAAAAGCCGGCAAGAGGTAATCGTTTCTTTCGGTGATCACATCCGGATTATAGGATCCATACTCGTACTTTCCTGAACTCACCGTGAATGGTCTGCCTGTACTATAACTGAACGTTCCGCCAAACGTCCAGCGCGCACTGTAATCATACGCAGCCTGAACGTTCACAACATTTCTGCGATCGTAATTTGCTTTAAATGCTTTCCCCTGGTTTACGCCATCAATCTCGCGCATCGTTTTCGATAAGGTGTAACTAATCGCACCCGTTAATTTACCCTCACGCTTGGTAATCATAAATTCTGTTCCGTACGACCAGGAATCTCCCTGTCGGTATTCGGTTGAAAGATTTTCATTAAAGAACACCTGCGCGTTGTCGGCAAAGTCTGTTACATTATGAATGTCCTTGTAATAGGCCTCCCAGGCGAACTCATATTTATTGTTGCTGAAATTTCTAAAGTATCCTGCCGCTATCTGATCGGCCACCTGCGGCTTCAGGTAGTAACTGCTGGGGCTCCATGTGTTGAATGGCACGGGCACGGTTGAGGCCGAAACGAGGTGCGTATTTTGCACCATCCGGTTGTACGATACCTTGATGGATTGTCCGGGCGCTACGATGTAGCGAATGCCCAGGCGGGGTTCAACATTAACGTAAGTCTTGATACTTTCAAACCGATCGTAGTGCAGGGTATCGGTGCGCGTTGGATCAATATTGTCTTGCGGATCTTCGTACAAATAAACATCGCCCTTACCTATATTCTGGAAGATAGACAACCGAACGCCATAGTCCAGTGATATCTTTTCGTTCAGCTGTTGCTCATTGCCTATGTACAACGCATGATCAAGCGCGTACATTTTCTGTAATTCAAGTGTTGTGAAAATCGATTCTTCGGTAGTAGGTTGTACTTTGCCCGGAGCAAACCTGCGGCCTGTGCCATGATACCCAAAGCTAAGATCGTTTTTGGTGTTGATGGCATACGACAAATCAGCTTTGATACTCAACTCCTGTAAACTGGATGTCCACTTAAATCCTTGCACCGGATCTTTTAATTCAAGCTTGTAATCAAACTGACTGGCGATAACCGATACATTTGAAAAAAGACGTTCGTTGAATAGATGGTTCCACCGGAATGTTCCGGTGGAATTTCCCCAGCCGAAACCAACATCACCACCATCAAATTTCATATTATCGCGACCGGAATAACCCGCCAGAAAGAAACGATTCTTGTTATTCGCGCGCCAGTTTACCTTAGCATTGATGTCGTAAAAATTAACACCATTCTCCTGATCGGCCGCCATCAAATACAGGCCAACGTTCGATGCACGAGCCGACAACACATACGAACTCTCACCCTTCTTGAATGGTCCTTCTACCATTACGCGGCTGGCCATTGTGCCAAAACCTCCGGATGCAGAAAAGTTCTTATTGTTACCATCCTTGGTTCGCACTTCAAGAATAGATGACAATCGTCCGCCAAACCGTGCCGGAATACCGCCTTTGTACAATTCAGAATCTTTAATAACATCGGCATTGAATACCGAGAACAATCCGAACAAGTGCGAAGGATCGTAAACCGGAGCTTCGTCAATCAGGATGAGGTTCTGATCGGCACTACCCCCACGAACAAAGAAGGCCGAAGTACCTTCTCCGGCTGAAATCACACCGGGCAACATCTGAATGTTTTTGATGATATCCACCTCACCAAAAAGTGCCGGAAGTTTTCTTACCTGCGCCATGTCAAGAGTGTTCTTACTCATTTGCACCGACACAACATTTTCATCAATAGGTTTATCCGAAATCACCAATTCATCCATAACGGTGGCTTCTGTTTGCAACTCCACGTTGCGCGATACATCACTCTGAAGTTCCACAGTAATTACCTGCGATTTAAACCCGACAAAGCTGTATTGCACTTCATACGTTCCCGGAGGAACCGTGAGGGCATAAAAGCCGTACGCGTTGGTGATGGTTCCGGCCTTGAGCTGCGGAATGTAAACGGTTACACCAATAAGCTCTTCGCCATTGGCACCATCTTTAATAAAGCCATTAAGGGTAACTTTCTCCTGCGACCAGGCCGTGGTGCTGATCATCACGGCCGTTAAAACAAATAAAAATCGAAACATGTGTTTGGGGTTATTTGCATGTGAGACAACTCATTCAGAATTATCCCCTATGCACTACAAAATTATTTTCATTAGTTACAAACGCTGTCAACGAATTACACACCGTAGTATTGTTTAACAACAACACGGACGGATTCTGGATGAAATGGTTACTTTTGAAGCATCAAAAATTAACATTACGGTAACGATGTTCAGAAAACTAAGAGAACTCTATAAAGAATATAAGCCCTATGTTCGGGTTGACCTGATTATGTACGGGGTATTAATTCTATTGATAATCCTCTACTTTATTTATTCAGTTGTAATCAAATAAATCGATTGAACGCGACATACGCGCGCACCTTATGTACTGAACTTTTTCTGATGCTGGCCCATGTATAGCGCCACAATTACCAGCATTGCTCCTAAAAATGTATAGTACGAAACGGGTTCGTTTAGCAAAAGCCAGGAAAATAAAAATCCAAAAATCGGACAAAGGTATAACCACAAGGACGCCCGAACGGCATCCGTCTTTAACAACCTGAGCCACAACTGCACGGCAAATATTGAGACCATGATAACCAGCCAGGCCTGCGAAAACCAGAAGGTAGCATCAAAATGATTTTCATTTTTATGCATCACAAAAATTAGGGGAGAAATCATTAAACCACTAATAAAGACCTGCCAGGCATTGATGGAAATTCTAGGCAATTGCCACGTAATTGTGGCATAGTATACCGATCCAAACGAATACGTGATCATGCTTAGCGCGAGTAACATCAACCCTCCTACGGTTGCATGGGCCGATTGCAACAATGGATACGATGCAATACCAACACCAACAACCCCCAGCAGTATACTTCCCCACTCCATCCATGAAATTCTTCTCCTGGTCCAAACGGCTGACATCAACCCAATGAAGAGCGGATTCAGGGCTATAGCCAAGGAGGTTATTCCGGCCGCTACATACTGCAGTGCAACAATAAAAAAACCCAGGTAGAGCGCTGTGTTAAACAATCCAAAAATTGTTACATGGCGCCATTCCTTCCCGACTGGTAATCGCTGTCGCTCAATACCGTGTACATAGACCAATAAAATAACACCTGCCAATAAAAAGCGAATGGTGAAAAGAACCATGGGTTCTGCTGATGTGAGACCAAACTTACCGGCCACAGAAGCCGAAGCCCACAAGATGGTAAACAACAACCCTTCGGCAATACGATTATGAAGCAGACCTTTCATGAAATTAGGTGAACCACCGGCACAATACCCTAAGCAATCGTTACCTGAAACTACAACAACGTTTCGCGAACGTTCTCTTTGATCTTCGTTGCTATCTCATCAATCGGCAGGTCGTTGGTATCGCGACCAAAAGGCTCTTCTATTTCTTCGGCAATCAACTCAACACTCATTAACACGTACGTAACGAGCAGAACAATCGGTATGGTAATGTATCCGGATAAGGTTACAAATCCGAATGGCAAGGTTACTACATAAATGAATATGAATTTCTTAATGTACATCATGTACGAGTATGGAATGGGCGTGTTCTTGATGCGCTCACATGCGCCTAAAATATCCATAAAGTCTTTCAACTCTTTGTCCAGGTTAATCAGTTGATCACCTGTAATTTTATTTTGCTTGTGCAGCGCATTAACGCGCTGATAAAGCTGGGAAGAGATGCGAAGCGGTTTATGTTTATACTTTCGCAATTCACCCGGAAATGATTCTTCGGTAATTTCAAGCTCGGCAAACTGAACACCTGTGCGCAAATGCTCTTTGCTGGCAAACACAAAATTGGGTATCATCTTGGCAAACCAATCGCGGTCTTCATGGTTCTCCAGGCTTAAACAGGCATTCAGCTTAACAGCCAGGTTTCGGGTGCTGTTCACCATAGCCCCCCAAAGTTTTCTTCCCTCCCACCAGCGGTCGTAAGCTGAGTTGGTTCGAAACACCAGGAACAACCCCAGTACAATACCCAAAATAGAGTGCATCGTAATGGTTGGCTGAAAGTCTGCTTCATGCAGTTTGAAATAATCCAGCATTAGGTAGCAACAGCCCGCAGTATAGAGAGTTACCATGACCAGCACAGGCAACAACGTGCGCATAACCTGCCGGCTATAACTATGAGCAATTAATGAAAACCACATTTTTGGATTATACCGGATCATTTCAAAAGATTTTTACGGGCCCAAATTAAGTCACAAAAAAAGGATTCCCAATAACCTTGCGCCAATCCATTCCGTTAGTATCTTTATAATATCATTTTAATATCACTTCTATGAGTAACGAAAAAAGTCTTACACCCCTTTCGGGCTATGTAATGGTTATGGCTGTGGCCATTCTGCTGCTGCTTAGTATTGCCGGAATAGCGGTTGCCAAAAGTCCCTTCGCAGTTGCCCTGATGATTGCCGCCATTTTGATGATCCCTGGGTTCTTCTTTCTCAACCCGAATGGCTCTATGGTACTGGTGCTCTTTGGCGACTACAAAGGCACGGTTAAAAAAAATGGATTTTATTGGGTGAATCCACTGTACTCAAAAAAATCGATCTCGTTGCGGGCCCGTAACTTCGACAGTGAAAAAATTAAAGTAAACGATAAAGTGGGCAACCCAATTCAGATTGGTGTTATCCTGGTGTGGCAGGTGCGCGATACGTTCAAAGCTGCTTTCGATGTAGATAACTACGAGAACTTTGTACGCATTCAAAGCGACTCGGCCGTTCGAAAGCTTGCCGGTATGTATGCCTACGACAACTTCGATAACGAAACAGAAGTAACCCTTCGCTCCGGCCATGACGAAGTAAACCATGCGCTGGAAGAAAATCTGAAAAACAGACTCGAAATTGCCGGCATTCATGTTATTGAAGCGCGCATTGGATACCTGGCTTATGCCCCTGAAATTGCCAGTGCCATGTTACGCAGGCAACAGGCTGCAGCGGTTGTTTCTGCCCGCCATAAAATTGTTGAAGGTGCGGTAAGCATGGTGCAGATGGCACTGGATCATCTGTCAAAGCAACAGATCATCGAACTGGACGAAGAACGGAAAGCCGCGATGGTAAGCAACCTGATGGTGGTGCTCTGTGCCGATAAGGATGTATCGCCCGTAGTTAACACCGGCACCCTGAATACCTGATCAACGATGAAACGCCTGTACTTTGAAGAATCACAATTACTAAGGCAAACGCGCTGGGTCTGGTTGGTATTCCTGGCCATTGCATTAATCCTGGTTGTGATCACTTCTTCCCTGGCACTGTCTTCGGATGAATTGTCCAACGAGAAATCGTTGAGCAATTCATCCATTCTGCTCACCATGTTGTTTAGTGTTGCATCACTCGCGGTAGCGGTTTTTATTCTGCTCACCATGAAACTGGAAACCCGAATTGACGGTGATGGAATACACTACCGGTTTGTACCGAACAAGCCACGGTGGAATACCATCAGCAAAACCGACATCGCGAAAGCTGAAGTAAGATATAATCGAAATATTTTTGCAACCGGTGTAATCGGCTACCATCGGAATGTATTCCGAAAGATGGTAGCGATAACCATCAGTGGAAATACACACCTTTGGCTTAGCCTGAAAAACAATCATACACTGATGTTAGGCACACAACGTCCTGAAGAAGCAGAGCGCGCACTGAAGCGTCTTTTATCAACCGAGACTGACCTTTAATAATGGCACAAAAAAAACCATTCGTATTACGCCTTGATCCGGAGCTGTTGAAAGCGGTTGAAAAATGGGCTGCCGATGAATTTCGAAGTACCAACGGCCAACTGGAATGGATTATCAGCAAAACCCTGAAAGATGCCGGGCGGTTAAAAACCAAAGGGAAATCAGAATAGCAGTTGATCCTTACCACATTTATACTTTATCTTTCGAACCTTAATCAGCTACATGAAAAATCTAACCATTATCCATATTCTACTTTTCCTGTTACTCATGGTAGTGTACCACTGCACCTCGGCACAGGATTTTCTGGTTACTACAAAAGGTGATACGCTTCGCGGAAAACTGAAAATGCTTTACGGAACAGAAAAGCGTGTGCAGGTAATAGACAGTAATAAAAAGAAAACAGTGGTATCTCTTTTTCAGACTTCATCTTTCTTACTTGACGGAGAAACCTACAACCCTGTGAAAGGTCCTACCGGATATGCCTTCATGAAACTATTAAAATCCGGATACCTCTCGTTGTATGGCTATCAATTGGAAAATCAAACCTTATATGACGGTCGCTTGCTGGTTAAGCGCGATGGTACGTTCAAGGAAGTACCCAACCTGGGATTCAAAAAAGTATTAAAAGAATACCTTGGAGACTGTGCAGAAATACAATCGAAGATTGAACAAGGCGAATACGCCAAAAAAGATCTTGAAAAACTTATTGACGATTACAATGCCTGTCTCGACCAGAAAACGGAGGTGCTTCAGCAAAAGGTTATTACCAACACAACGAATGTAAAAAAGATTAGCGCATGGGAGGTGCTTGAAGGAAAAGTAAAAACACAGCCGGACTTCGATGGAAAAAATAATGCGCTTGAAATGATCACGGAGATCAAAAGCAAAATCAGCAAGTCCGAAAAAGTGCCAAACTTTCTTGTGGATGGTTTAAAGAGCATACTTCAACAACCTGAATTACAAAGTGAGCTTCAGGCAGCTCTTCAGGAACTACAATAATTTCCGGCTGCCCGTCAAGGTTGCCATTGCCTTCAGGATGTTCGCTTTGTTGTAGACCAGCACAATTGCACTGCACACGGCAACTGTCAACGCTAACAAGAACAGGTATCCACCATCGCCCTGAACTTCTATGCCCAGCATAGTAAGGTGCATACCAATAGCACCTGCCATCAACCCTAGTGCAAGCATGGCCGCAAGCCAGGCCGTTCGGTTGATCAGGAGCAATACAGAAGCAATCAATTCCAATACCCCGATTCCAATTCTCCCCCACGGCTCCATGCCAACCGTAGAAAAGATATACACCGACTCTGCTGAACCGCTGAATTTATAATACAGGGTTTGAACCATAATGACAGCCGCGAGCACGCGCACCAGCCAGTAAAGAATAAGGGGTACTTTTTTCATATCTCAAAAGTATAACGACCAGCTTTTGCGAAATGTCAACTACCCGACTAAATTACTACTTTGCATAGTAAACCTACCTGTCTATGCCGTTCGAAATCAATCCGGATATTGCCAAGGCAAAAACCATTTCAACTGATTTTTATCTGAAGGAAAAGTATTTCGAGCAATCAAAAGAAAAAATATTTTGCACCACCTGGCAGTTTGTAGGCGATACAGATCAGGTAAAAGATCAGGGCTGGGTTACTCCTGTTACATTGCTGGAACACTACCTGAACGAATCACTCTTGCTGTCGCATGATAAGCAAGACAATATTTTATGCCTTTCGAATGTTTGCACCCACCGCGGAAACATTCTGGCGGAACGTCCCTGCAAACTGAATGACATTCGTTGTAAGTATCACGGTCGCAGGTTTCAACTGGATGGCAAGTTCTTATCCATGCCGGAGTTTAAAGAAGTTGAAAATTTCCCGGCACCAGAAGATAATCTCTCACAACTTCCACTCTTCAAACTGGGCAAGTGGCTCTTTACTTCACTCAACAAAAGCCACCAACCCGAGCATTTCTTTGGCGACATGATCAACCGTGTTTCGTGGATGCCTTTTCAGGACTTTCATTTCAGACCAGAGTTATCGCGCGATTATATCGTTAATGCACATTGGGCACTGTACTGCGAAAACTACCTGGAAGGATTTCATATTCCCTTTGTTCATGCGGGATTGAATGCTGTTATTGATTACAGCAACTACACCACTGAAATTTTTCCATACTCCAGTCTTCAACTTGGGTTGGCGAAAAACGATGAATTGTTTTTTGACCTCCCACCCGGATCGCCCGATGCCGGCAAGAAAGTAGGTGGTTACTACTTCTGGGTATTCCCCAACATGATGTTTAATTTCTATCCCTGGGGTTTATCCATCAACATCGTAAAACCCATTACCCCAGAACAATCTAAAGTAAGTTTCCTCTCGTATGTATGGGACGAGAATAAACTTCGGCAGGGTGCTGGCGCTGACCTTCATCAGGTAGAAATGGAGGACGAAGATATTGTGCAGCATGTTCAAAAAGGAATTCGATCACGATTCTATAACCACGGCCGCTACTCCGTGAAAATGGAAAAAGGTACCCATCACTTCCATCGGTTGCTGGCCGATTTCATCAACTAACGTACAATGGCCAGCGATAAACAACTAACGCGCAGCCTCGGACTCAACACGAGCATTGCTATTGTTGTTGGTGGTATCATCGGATCTGGAATTTTTATGAAGCCATCCCTTATGGCTTCACAACTTGGGTCGCCAACGCTCTTAATCGCAGTCTGGATTGTTGCCGGCATTATAACACTCTTTGGTGCGCTGAGCAATGCCGAAGTAGCCGCCATGATTCCTGAAACCGGTGGTCAGTATATCTTCTTTCAAAAGATGTATGGCGAGTTTATTGCCTTTCTTTATGGGTGGGCTGCATTTGCTGTTTTCAACACGGCTGGCGTTGCATCCATCGCCTATGTACTCGGAACCTATACCGAATACTTCATAACATTGCCCAGGTTCTCGACAGAAGTTGAACATTCCCTGCGGCTTCACATACCCTTTATCGGATCAATCTACCCGCTGGAAAACATGGGCGTCAAAGCCATTACTATCCTGGTGGTAATTGGTCTTACCTGGATCAACTACCGTAGTACACGATCGGGCGGAAATCTCCAGGTTGTTTTCACCGGGTTGAAAGTATTGGCGATGGCAGCACTTGTTGCTGGACTATTCTCTTCATCAGCAGGTTCATTAAAAAATTTCACAACACCATCAACGGTCATACACCCGCAAGGGTGGGCCTTGCTGGGCGCATTAATCGCAGCAACCTCGGGAGCCTTTTGGGGTTATGACGGATGGAACAACATTACCTTCATTGCAGGCGAAATCAAGAATCCGCAGCAAAACATTCCGAAGAGTTTACTCATTGGATTACTTCTTTGCATTGGCACCTACACATTAATTACCCTGGCATACCTGTACGTACTCCCCATCGATGCGGTGGCTTCATCATCACGGGTAGCTTCAGATGCCGCCACCCTTGTAATGGGCAGCGTTGGCGGGAGCATTATTGCATTGATGGTGATCATCTCAACGTTTGGAACTACAAATGGAAATGTGCTGGCCACCGCGCGCGTAACATTTGCCATGGCAAACGAAAAACAATTCTTTGCGTGGGTTGGGCGTGTCCACCCAAAATTTCAGACACCTGGAAATTCGTTATGGCTTCATGGCCTGTGGACATCGGCACTTGTACTCAGTGGATCGTTCGACATGCTAACCGATATGCTGATTTTTGTAAGCTGGTTATTTTATGGACTTAGTGCAGCCGGTATTTTTATCCTTCGGAAGAAAATGCCGCAAGCCGAACGACCCTATAAGGTCTGGGGGTATCCTTGGATACCAGCCGTATTCGTGATCTTCACCATCTTCTTTCTGATCATGACGTTGATCAATGATGTTTCAAACTATCTAAACGGTTCTTCACAGCTTATCAACTCCTTGCTTGGCTTAATGCTTACTGCACTGGGGATACCCTTGTACTGGTACTTTAAACGAGTGAGATCGGTCAAAAACTAAAAAAGGAAACCTTTACAGATTTCCTTGAATTATTATAATCGTAAAGCGATAGTGCCCACACGAGCCATCCCTTTACTGAAAACGTTAGCCTCAGATCTTTTGTGAAGCTGCCCTTTGCTTTGGCGTTTCCTTCTTGGTGTACGTAGGGCAGGTGTACTGACTGCAAGCTGATACAAAGGCAGCGAGGAGAACGAATGCAACTATCTTTTTCATTACTTCGGAGTTGGTTACAAACAAAAATAAAATTCTTTATTTACAAAAACAAACCTAATCTGGGCCCCGAAACTCATTAGTCCAGTTTATCCTATCATAAGGTTACACCCCCTCACATCGCTGTTATCGAGGCGCCCAAGAATTTCAAAGGTTCCATCGGCATAAACCTTTCCAATATCTTCCGTCTCAATAAACGAAATGGTATTCCAGTTGGCCAGATCGATAACATTAATCCCGGAGGTTTCGCCAAGTAACCCCAGCGCAAAAGGATCTGTAACATCCCGGGCCACTACTTTCATCCAGGCCGGACAGCTAAATTGTGGTCCTCCCCGGGTATAGGCCTGCGAAAACAGTTCGGTCATTCCATATTCTGAATAAATCCCTGTTACATTAAGGCGCTCCATCAGGGTTGCATGCAATTCGGCCCGTATAATTTCCTTTCTGCGCCCTTTCATGCCCCCGGTTTCAAAAACCAAACAATGGCTCAGGTCAAGTTCATGCTTCTCAATCAGATCAAGCAAGGCGAAGGATACCCCCCACAAAATAGTCTTTCGGTTATCGCTTCGGAGGCTTTCTAAATCACGTAATAAGTCATCGGTGTTTTTCAGGTAGAAGCTCGAAAACGGTGAGGCGCTTTCCCGGATAAAATAATCCATCATGGCAATGAGCGATGACCCTTCGCGCTCCAGGTATGAGGGCAGCAATGCCATAAAATGAAAGTCTGTTATCGGACCGAAAAAAGTCTCGAAACATCGCCTGGCGTGGCTACGATAAAATTCAAGATTGGACACAAAATGCCTGCTGGTCTGAAGCCCGGAGGTTCCGCTGCTGGTAAATTTCGTTTCGGGCTGCCAGTTACCTGTTACGAGGTCGTGCGATTTAAAAAAGGAGATCGGCAGAAAGGGTATGGATGCCAGGGAGTCTACTCGGTTTACATCAATGGCAAGACTGTTTACATACGCAGCGTAAACGGGGTTGTTAACGGCCTGAAAACGAAATACCTCCAACGCAATATCTGAAAAGGAAAGATCGTTTACCGTGTATAATTTTGCGGCAAAACTTTTCAAAGTCTCCAAGCGTTACTTAATTTAACCCGATTCA